>Ga0247841_10001623_pt1 | contig 49044 bp, 44 predicted proteins | sample LaCruzMarch2015__2_FD_192410 | JGI IMG/M metagenome (GOLD analysis project Ga0247841, IMG submission 192410) | Freshwater microbial communities from meromictic Lake La Cruz, Castile-La Mancha, Spain - LaCruzMarch2015_18m | ecosystem: Environmental > Aquatic > Freshwater > Lake | place: Spain... | reverse complement strand
CGCTGCTTCTAACTTCACTACCTCTGCTGGTGCCTTAACTCTAAATGGTAATGGTGGAGTAAACTTGGTAGGTAATGCAGCTGAAATTGATGCTACTACCACTGGTGCTCTAGACCTTAACTCTGGTACTGGCACTTGGAATACGACTACAACCATGGATCTTGCTGCCACCACTGCTTTAACTGTCTCTTCTGGCACAACCATGGATCTTGATTCTATTACTACAATGTCTTTGAACACTGCTGCTGCTCAAGTCATCAATATTGGTAACGATGCTGTTGCTCAATCAGTTCATCTTGGCAACGATGCTGCTACCGAAGTTGATGCTACAGCTATTCTCGTAGACATTAATGGTGGATTAGGTGGCGTAACCATCGACGGTGGCGCTGCTTCTAACTTCACTACCTCTGCTGGTGCCTTAACTCTAAATGGTAATGGTGGAGTAAACTTGGTAGGTAATGCAGCTGAAATTGATGCTACTACCACTGGTGCTCTAGACCTTAACTCTGGTGCCGGTACATGGGATGCTTCGACCCTCTCCTTAGATGGTACTGATGCAACCAACCTTACTATGACGGCCAATGATGGCGGTGCTAAAACCTTAACCATTGGTGCTACTAACGCCGGTGCTGGATTAGGTCTTATTTCTATGACAGCTGATGGCTCAATTAGCATTCAAGGTGCAGACGGCATATCGCTTAATACTGTCGCCGATCAAGTAATTAACATTGGCGCTGGTGCTTTCACTCAGGAAGCTGCTGGCGGCCAGGTAACATTTACTGGAAATGTTAATGCTACAAGTGGTTTAGACGTAACTGGTGGAGCTTTAACAATTGATGCTCAAGCCATTACTCAAACTACCAGTGGTCAAGTAACATTTGCTGGTAATGTTGATGCTGCTGCCGGATTAGATGTCACTGGCGCAATCGTTGCTTCTAACCACATCGGCGTAACTTCTGGTGGCCTTACTGTTTCTGCTGGTGGTTTGCAAGTATCTGCCGGTGAAACTAATCTTAGTGCTAACTTAGTTGTTGGCACAGGTATTTCAGTATCTTCTGGTGGTATTTCAGTAACTGCCGGTGGCTTAACTGTAACTGCTGGTGGTTTGTCCGTTAGTGCTGGTGGCGCAGGTATTACAGGTGATTTAACTATGACTGGAAATATTTTGCCTGAAGCCGCTAGTACAAGAAATATTGGTTCAGCGACTAAAGAATTCGGGTCGTTGTATCTAGGTGATGATACCGGTATCAACTTTGGTTTAGACCAAAATGCGCTTCTTGCCTACGACGAAACCACTGATGATAGAATGGAGTTAACCGGAACTGGTGCTTCACTCTACATCGAAGACAAGTTAAGTTTGGGCTACCAAGATGTTACTGCCAGTACAGATCCTTACACCTTTATTCCGACTGCATCATATGTTGTTGTAACGTTTAGTGCTGACAACGACTTAGCAATTGGTTCAGACACAACAACCAAAGAAGGTGATATTGTGATCATCGTGAATGGTGCTGCTCAAGCAGGTGCAATTGACGGAGATACTGCTACAATGAAGATTCGTGGTGGTGCAGATATACCTTTCCCACAATATAGTACTATTATGTTTATCTTTGATGGTGCTAATTGGATACAGGTTAATGCTGAATCTACCACTAATGCCTAAACTCTGATTTTGTACTGAATATTCGCCTGTCGGCGAAACAGGTAAAATCGATCTAGAAAATAAGAGATCGTCAGAACCCCGCCTCTCGGCGGGGTTCTGTTATGTCTTGAAATTAAAACTTTTTCCCGTTAATATACAAATATGAAGAAGTTTATACCATTTTTAATTCCGGTTATATTACTAATTATATTAATTGGTGGATTTTTGATTTATCAGTACCATCAATCACACCCTCCTATTAAATGGCTTGATTTTAATAATGTAGAATTTAAAATAAAGTTAAGTTATCCGGAAACATTTGAGTCGATTAAACTTTCCGATGAGGATAAAAAAGCCAAAATCATTTTTCATATAGAACAAGCTGATCCGTCAGCATTAATTTCTTTGCGTTACGAAAACAAGGTCGGTATGATAAAGATAGCACAAAAGGGTAGCGTTCTTGAGCTATTGAAACAAAGTTTTGATACTCAATATCCAAGACGTTTTACTGATTTCAAGAAAGAAAAAGAAGAAAAAATAATAGTTGATGGTGCCGAAGCAGAACAGTTTTATTTTACTTATCTCGGCAAAGACAATACCACTCGTTTAAAACAGCGATTTGTAATTTTTACTAAACAATATGAAGATAATAATCTAGGTACAGTAGCATTTTACCTATCTTTTCAATGCAAAGAATCGGATTTTGATATCGCAAATAAAAATTTTCAAAAAATCCTTGACTCATTTAAATTTCAATAATATTTTTATCCACAGGCTAATATCTTGACTCCAGGTTAACATAAGGTATAATCAAGATTAGAAAATAATTTAATTTTTTATATAAAATAATAGGAGGGGCAAGATCCTAATATTTTATTAGCAGTTAGGATTTAATAAAAGGCCGCGCCCGCGACGCCTGAGAGGCGACGCGATGGCGGGCGAGGAGTATACAATGAAAAACAAATGGTTACTTTATGGAATCTATGTAATTATCATCGCTCTTTTGGTCTATGTTGGTTGGAGCACCAAATTATTTGGTTTAATCAAAACTACCCCAACCGGCAATTCCAAAGACGCTGAATGGCAAGCAGTATTTTTGACCAATGGTCAAGTTTACTTCGGTAAATTTTCTCAAGGTATGGGTCAATATGGTACACTGAAGAACATCTATTATCTCCAAGTACAAAAAGCAGTTCAACCTGCTGACCAAGCTACTCAAGATCAAAAAGTTACCTTGGTTAAACTTGGAAATGAACTTCATGCGCCTATGGATGAAATGAAAATTAACCGCGATCAAATTCTTTTCTATGAGAATTTGAAGAAAGACGGTAAAGTAGTACAGGCAATTGATAGTTATATAAAGAATGGTCCAACGAAATAATACACAGATACACTAATTTCACAGATTACACAGATATAACGAATCCCGCCAAAGGCGGGATTCGTGTTATAATTAATTTATAATGATTAAGTTTGACACTCCTGTACAATTTGTTAAAGGCGTGGGGCCCAAAATGGCTCAACGATTAAAAAAACTGGAAATTAAAACAATCCAGGAGCTTATTTATTATTTTCCCAGAGATTATATTGATTTTTCTCGCATTACTCCGGTAGCACGCGCTAGAATCGGCGAGCCAGTGGTATTAAAGGTGAGAATCAAAGATATTAAAGTACTAAGAACCGCTAGAAAGAGAATGATGCTGACAGTTATCAATGCCGAGGATTCTTCCGGGGAAATTCGTTTAGTTTGGTTTAACCAACCTTATTTAGCAAAAAATTTTAAAGAAGACGAAATCAAAATATTTTTTGGTAAGGTGGAATATGATTTTAAGGAAAAATCCAAGGCTCTAATGTCTCCGGTTTACGAAGTAGAAGCTAAGATTATGCCGATTTATAGTGAAACAGCAGGATTAAATAGCAAATATTTAAGAAAAATAATTAAGCTTGTTTTAAAAGAAAATTTAATAGAAGAATATTTACCCAAAAGTGTGCTTAAAGAAGAAAATTTAGTCGGTTTGAAAGAAGCTCTTGGTGAAATTCATTTTCCCGGTTCTTTTGATCTACTTGCTAAAGCCAGAAAACGACTGGCTTTTAGTGAAGTGTTTTTAATTATTACTAAAATGCTTATGCTAAAAAATGACCTTAAAAAAAATAGCGCTCCACAAATAGTAATAAATAAGGTTGTTTTGAAAGAATTTGTAAACCAGCTTCCCTATAAATTAACAAACGCTCAGAAAAAAGCTAGTTGGGAGATTATTAACGATTTAGTTCAACCCAATCCTATGAATAGATTGCTAGAAGGCGATGTTGGCAGTGGAAAAACTGTGGTGGCAGTAATGGCAGCATTAGCCACTATCAAAAGCGGATTTAGGGTCGTCTGGATGGCACCGACGGAAATTTTAGCTAGACAACATTATGATAACGTTTGTGAACTATTAAAGCCGTTTAATATAAACGTAGGACTTTTGACGGGTAGTCAGGTAAGTGTATCGAGTAAGAGCAAGAGCTCACGACTGACAAAATCTCAACTCAGAACTTTCGCCCAGAACTCAGAACTTGTTATAGGCACTCATGCTCTTATTCAGGATAAAGTGAATTTTGAAAACTTGGGTTTAGTCACTGTCGACGAGCAACATAGATTTGGAGTCAAACAACGCCAGACTCTTACTCAAACCTCTTGCTCAAAACTTATTCCTCATTTTCTATCCATGACTGCCACTCCTATTCCTCGCACCCTGGCGTTATCTCTTTACGGAGATTTGGACATTTCTATTTTAGATGAGATGCCTTTGGGGCGAGCCAAGACGATTACTCGCCTAGTTGATCCACTAAATCGAGACAAGGCCTATGATTTTCTCCGTGCCCAAGCTAAAATGGGTCACCAAATTTTCGTAATTTGCCCGCTTATTGAGGAGGTTACTAAAGGTTACAAAGAGGTTAACAAAGATTACAAAAAGGTTGCGAAAAAGTTACAAGCGGTTAATCTATTTGAATTGGAGAAAAAATCAGTCAAAAAGGAATTTGAAAAATTATCTAAAGAAATTTTTCCGGATCTAAAAGTTGCTATGCTTCATGGCAAAATGCCACCTAAGGAAAAAGAGAAAATTATGACTGCTTTCCGAAATAAAAAATTAGATATTATAGTATCAACGAGCGTGGTAGAAGTAGGAGTGGATATCCCCAACGCCACAGTAATGATGATAGAAAATGCCGAACGATTTGGTTTAGCTCAACTTCATCAGTTTCGCGGCCGAGTTGGCAGAAGCGGTCCGCAATCATATTGTTTATTATTCACAGATTCTTTATCCGGTATGGAGAATCGTCGACTTAAAGCTTTAATTTCTTGCTCGGATGGATTTTTATTAGCGGAGAAGGATTTGGAAATAAGGGGTTCCGGTGAACTGGTTGGCGCCAGCCAACACGGATTTAATAACTTGAAAATCGCCTCGCTAACTGATATCATTTTAATTACCAAGGCGAAGAAACAAGCAGAAAAAGTAATCACGTCAGGAATTCGCAAATATTTGGGACTTTACGAGCAGATAATTGATTCTACGAGCATACGCCATCTAGAATAAATATTTTTCTAAAATTATGTCTAATTTTATAGAAAAATATCGTTTGGTTATAGGTATTGTTCTGATATCGATCATCGTTTTGGGTGTGGGAGTTTTATTCTGGCAAAAACAAAGCGGTAAGATCAAATCCAATAATCCCGAATTAGCTAATTTAGAAAAAGAAAATCAAGATTTAAAAGATAGAATCGCTAAATTAGAATCCTCATCAACAAAAACAACAAATAATACTGATTCAGGTGTGGTTAAATCGGCAGAATCTGTATCTACTAAAATTAACATTAATACGGCCGACGAAAAAGCCCTAGATACTTTAGCTGGAATTGGGCCAGCCAAGGCCAAAGCGATTATCAGCTATCGTGAATCGCACGGGGGATTTAAAACTACGCAAGATATTATTAAAGTTTCGGGTATTGGTCAAAGTACCTTTGAAAAGATAAAAGATCAGATTATAGTAGAATAGTTTAGCCCGGGTGGTGAAATGGCATACACGTCCCGACGATTTGTGGGCGAGTGGCGAAATTGGTATACGCGCAGGGTTTAGGACCCTGTGGGGTAAAACCCGTGGAGGTTCAAATCCTCTCTCGCCCACCATGTCGGGATGACCGAATATTATTGAGGTTTCCGCCTCGGCTCGCGCAAGGCGAGACGGGCAAGTCCTCTCTCGGGCACCATATTTATGAAAAAACCAAAAAAAATTGTTACAATCGGTGGGGGAACTGGTTTATTTACGTTACTTACTGGTTTAAAGAAATATCCTTTTAACCTTACGGCTATTGTGGCTATTACCGATGATGGCGGTAGCAACAAAAAGTTTCGTGACGAATTTGGTTTACTTCCTCCTAGTGATTTTCGACAATGTCTGGTAGCACTTTCTCGGGAACCAGCAAATTCTGCATTACGCGAATTAATGATGTATCGTTTTTCCCGTGGCCGAGGGTTTAAAGGTCAAACTTTTGGTAATATTTTAATTGCCGCGTTAACTGATATCGAAGGGTCTCAGCTTAAGGCATTTATACAAGCCGGAAAAATCTTAAATATCAGGGGGAAAATTGTTCCGGTTTCTACTAATCATAATCGTTTAGTCGCCGAATATGAAAATGGCGAAAAAGTTTTTGGTGAACATATTATTGATGAACCAAACCGTTTTCACGATTCCCGTCAAAGAATCGAAAAACTTTTTTTGGATAAACCAAGCACAATCTATCATAAAGCTAAAAAAGCTATTATGGAGGCCGATTATATTATTTTAGGTCCTGGTGATTTATATACTAGTACTCTAGCTAATGTAGTAGTAAAAGGAGTGCCCGAAGCTATCAGAAATTCTTCCGCAAAAATAATTTATGTTGTGAATTTAATGACTAAATACGGCCAAACATATGGGTTGTCTGCCCAGGATCATGTTTTAGAGATTAAGAAATACCTCGGGAAATTACCCGATTATATTTTGATTAATAAGACCATTTTGCCAAAAGCAATTTTAAAAAGGTACGAAACACAAAAGCACGATTTTCCAGTTAAAGATAATTTAGCAAAAGATAAAAGTATTATCAGAAAAGATTTGCTTTCGAATCATATTGTAAAGAAACACCGAGCTGATAAATTGGAAAGAAGCTTAATAAGACACGATTCGGATAAATTAGCGCGAGTTATTTGGGGAATAAATAATGAAAAGTGATTTAGAAGAGCTAGAAAATGAAATACGTCAAAAAGAATCTATTAGCCGGCGGAGCCATAAAAAGATGAGAATGTCCGGTAGAAGCGTTTTTAATTTACAGAGGATTATTAAGAAAAAAGCTAAAAAAGATGAAGAAAAAAATCAATAAACTAATAGCCATTGTGGGGCCAACTGCGTCAGGAAAAACGGATCTGGCGATTTTTTTAGCGCTTAAATTTCAAGCTGAACTAATTTCTGCCGATTCACGTCAAGTTTATAGAGGAATGGATATTGGCACAGGCAAAGATAAATCTTATCCCCAACATTTAATTGATATACGGGATCCCAAAACGCAATATTCCGTGGCTGAATTTCAAAAAGACGCATACAAAAAAATTTACGAGATTTTCAAAAGAAAAAAAATACCTATTATGGTTGGCGGCACAGGACTTTATATCGACTCAGTCTTAAAAGGTTATAAAATTCCTAAAACCAGTTTAGCTTTGAGAGAAGAATTAGATAAACTGAATACCGATGATTTGCTTAACCAACTAAAAAGCTATGACAAGATAGCTTATGAAAAAATCGATCACAATAATCGTCGAAGAATTCTTAGAGCGCTGGAAGCATCTATAGTCAATCGCCGACCGTTGAGTGACTATCAAGCGCATAAACCGAAATTTGAAACATTGCTTCTTGGCTTGGATTTGCCGCGGGCAGAACTTTACAAAAGAATCGATAGTCGCGTTGATAAAAGAGTTAAGGCCGGAATGGTAGAAGAAGTGGAAACACTTTTAGCAAAGGGCATTAGTCACGAACGTTTACAAAGATATGGTTTAGAATACAAATTTATTGATAATTATCTACAGAAGAAATTAACCAAAACCGAGATGATCCAAAAACTTAAATTTGCTATTCATGATTTCGCGCGCCGCCAATTGACATGGTTTAGAAAGAATAAAGATATCTATTGGGTAAAAAATCAAAAAGAAGCTAGTATTCTAGTCAGGAAGTTTTTATATTATGAAAAATAAATATCTAAAAATCGGGCAAATAATATTTTTAGTGGTTCTGGTTATTTTTGTGGTATACGTCTTTTTTCATTTTGCGGAAATTAGTAAAATCCCAGGAATTTTAAAAGGACTTAAATGGTATTATCTTTTAATTCTGCTTGTTTTCGAGGCCCTGTTTCTTATCAACCGCGGCAATATTTTTCAGGTACTTTATAACCGACTTGGTATAAAACTTAATCTTAAAGAAGCAACCTTACTTTTTACTGCTTCTTATTCGCTTAATGTTTTAATTCCTACTGGAGGGTTTTCGGGAATTTCATTATTTTTAGCGCACGCCGAAAAACAAAAAACCAGCAAGTCCAGAGTTTTACTAATTAACCTATTATTTTATTTTATAAATTTTGTTTCTTTGGCCTTTTTACTGCTTTTTGCTATAACCTATCTTTTTGTCGTTGGCAAAATGGAAAATTATTATTTAATTAGTTTTGCAGTATTACTTTTAATAATATTAATCTTTTTAGCTGCTATTATTGTTTTTATCTATTTTCCCAGGCCTTTTGAAATATTTTTAAGAAAGATCTTATCGCTAATTAACGGAATCTTAAAGATGTTCAAAAAGAACATTCCACAAAATAAAATTCCCTTAATTTTAACCGAACTGGAATATTTAAAAACCTCAATTTTTGTCGACAAAAAACTGTTTTGGCAGCCCTTTTGGTTATTTATTTTAGGCAACATTTACGAAATTGTCAGTTTGTATTTAATATTTGTCGCCCTCGGGGTCAATCCTCCTTTGGTAGCGCTGGTAGCGGCCTATGCAATCGGACTATTATTTATGATTGTTTCTATTACTCCCGCGGGAGTGGGAGTTGTAGAAGTGTTAATGTCTTTAGTTTTTGTTTCCTTTGGAATGCCACTGGAAATCTCGGTTTTAGCAATATTAATCTTTAGGATTATTACTTTCTGGTTGCCTTTACCAGTGGGAATAATATTGATGAAAAAATATCTATGAGAAATAAAATAAAAGATAGTAAAATTGATATTTCTATAGTTATCCCCGCCTATAACGAAGAAAAGCTGCTTCCTATGTGCTTAGAGGCCCTAAAGAATCAAAATTTTTTAGGGACTTATGAAATAATTGTTGTTGATAATAATTCTTCTGATAATACCATGAGTGTTATCAAAAAATATCAGGTAAAATCGATCAAAGAAGCTCGTAAAGGAGTATCGTTTGCGCGTCAGGCTGGTTTTTTGGCCGCCCGCGGTGCGATAATTGCTTCCACCGATGCCGACACCATTGTTCCCAAGAATTGGCTTAGTAAAATCTACGATAGTTTTCAAAAATATCCTCAAATTGTTGGCGTAACAGGTGGGTTTGATCTATATGGCGAAACTAATAAAAGATTATTGATTTTTAATATTCTTTCGCCACTCCTTAGACTTTTGACCTGGATTTTTTCCGGTCAAAGTCATCTTTGGGGAGCTAATTTTGCCATTCGCCGCGAGGTTTTTCAAAAAATAGGGGGTTTTGACACTCGGCTTGCTACCGGTGAAGATTGTGATTTGGGAAGTCATGCCAAAGAGTTTGGCAAAATCATTTATGTGAGAAATTTAACTGTGGCAACCTCAGCGCGCAGGTTTGAAAAATCGTTGCATGGTAAGCATATTAAATATGTATTTAATCTCTATTTTCTCAATTTTTGGTGGTTACTTTTCTTCAAAAAACCCAGAATTAATCAATTAAGTAGTGTGCGTACCGAAGGAAGACCGCATTTTTTAGAGTCTCGTCACCTACAAAAAGCCCGATTTGTTACTGTTTTTGCCATTCTATTTTTAGCCATTTTTTTTATTCTAATCCAGGGCGTTATTTCTCCCAAAAGCCAATTATTCGGTAAATCTTATTGGCATAAACCAACCCATAGTAAAGTCGTAGCTTTAACTTTTGATGATGGTCCCAATGAACCTTATACCTCAGAAATTTTGGATGTTTTAGCCAAAAATGATATTAAAGCTACCTTTTTTATGATTGGCGAAAACGTTAAATATTATCCTGAGGTAGCCAAAAAAGTTGCTGACGAGGGTAATATTGTCGCCAATCATTCCTATTCTCACAAGAGAGATTTACCCATAGAAGATAAGAAAACCATGATTCGGGAAATTAATTCTACTCAAGATTTAATTTTCCAAATTATTGGCGAAAAACCGCATCTTTTTAGATCGCCTCATGGTTATAAAAGTCCGATGCTAGCTAGCGAGCTTAAAAAAGAAAATTTGGCGGTGGTGGAATGGTCGGATATGACCGATGATTATGATAAGCCCGGTGAAAAAAGCATTACCAAAAAAATTCTTGCTAAAGTGAGACCAGGTGGAATAATTGTTATCCACGATGGAGATAAAACACAACATGGTTCGGACCGCAGTCAGTCCGTCAAAGCGTTAGAAGAAATTATTCAAGCACTCAAGAAAAAAGGATATAGCTTTGTCACTGTTCCCGAACTTCTCAATATCCCGGCTTATAACTAAGCGCTTGACTAAAATTCGAATCTCTGTTATGATATAATGTTTTTAGGAACAATATGCAAAACAGAATTCGCTTGAATTCAATGAATCCTTCCACAAACCTCAATTGAGGTCGGGAAGGGTTTTTTGTGTAAATTCTGTAAGCTTTGGCTCTAAAAACAATGAGCTTTTCGGCTCAACGATTGGGCGGAAGAGCAAGAATTTAATCCAGCACTTTATTACTTTTCTTATCAGATAGTCGTAACGCGGCTCATCTTTAAGATATGATATTAAGATAATTATAAGGAGTGGTATAGAGTAAATTTATGCCCAATAAACTTAAGATTCAAGCATTAATATTTTCTATTTTTATCTTCTTTTTTGTAATTATTTTAGGTTTTCTGAGTTTAGATTATCAAACTGTTTTTGCCAAAATTAGTAGCCCAATCGCTACTTCTTTTTTTAATAAAACCCAATCAAAACCCCTGGCCTTTTTGCCAGTAGTTAAAAATAATAGTTCAGCCAGGCAGGTCGCAAAAAAAGTTAATAATAAAACCAGCAATCAAGATTTACCTATTGTTGAAACAGCTCTAGAAGATTCTGTCCGTACTAACCCCACAATATCGATTAGTGATTGCTCTATTTATCCGACTTCAGGAAAGCCCGGCGACTCCATTGACATGACCTATGAAGTATATAATCCTAATTCTGGTTATACTAATGTCGGGTTAGGGGCGAGTATAATTCTTGCCGGTAATACTTCTGGTTGGATTAACGATACAGTAACCTCTAGTTATATGCGTGTTTTGTATAATACAAATAGTTGGAATACCGTTGGGCGTTATTTTATAATACCAGATAATACTCCTCCAGGGACATATGATGTTGCCTTTAGAATCTGGCCTGGTGAACCAGGGGTGGGCAGCAGTTGGGATGGTGCTGTAAAGAGTAGTGCTCTGACTGTTACCCAACCAAATCGTCCGCCTTCAAAACCAGTTTTGAATTATCCGTCTAATAATTCGACTAGTGTTGGTATTAATCCAACTTTTTCCTGGTATGCTTCAACTGATCCTGACGGCGATAGTGTTAAATATAAAATATATTACGGAACCATATCCGATCCTCCGATTGCCGATACAACCTCTTGGGGCACTACTTCTTGGTCCCGGGATACTTTGCAATACAATACAACTTATTATTGGAAAGTAGTAGCAGTTGATTCAAATGGGAATACTTCTGAACCGAGTACTATATGGAATTTTAGGACTTTAGCTCCAAACAGTGTCCCCGTTCTTTCAGAACCTTATATTAGTCAAACTACAGGTGATATCAACACTGAATTCATTTTTTCTATAAAATATAAAGACATAAACAATGATGCTCCGACTAAATACAAATTAGTTATTAACGGTAATTCTTATGACATGGTCAAGGATCCTTTTAATAGCTCCTATTGGACAGGGGTGACATATACAAGAAAAATATCTAATTGTGCCCGCGGGAGTTATTCGTATAACTTTGCTTTTAATGATGGTCAAGCCGGGCATAGTGACGTAAGTATACCTTCAAGCCAAGGATTTTCGGTTAATAATCGTGCACCTGTCATCAATTCTGGCGTGATTGTTACACCAACCGGCGGAGCGACAAATCAAGAAATTACTCAATCGCTCTCGTGGAATGGATATTTTTCCGATCCCGATAATGATAGTTTATCTTATGATGTTTATTTAGGAACATCTTCATCGAATCTTATTTATAAAACATCTACAGGTTCAACGTCTTATTCTCCAGGGACTCTAGCTTATGACACTACCTATTATTGGCAACTTAAGGCAAAAGATGGATGGGGTGGGGAAACTTGGGGTCCAATTTGGAATTTTAAAACTAAAAAAGAGGCTTTAGCCATCACTCAAGTAAAAACTACTGATGAAAATGGTAATGATAAAAACGTTTTCGCTCCAGGAGATAAAATTGGTTTACATATCTACACTAATCACGGTCAAGATCCGATTGATTTAAAATATGATGTTTTTGATCAAAACGGCAATATCATTTCAGGCTTAAGCAAAACAGAAACTATTGCTGGTCAATCCAGTCAAACTCATTTTAGCTGGACTCCGAATGTATTCACAAGTTTAGCTGATGGTGTCTATAAGTTTAAAGGGAGTGCGCAAAATAGTTCGAAAGAAATTAGTTTTACTATTAAAAGGCCTTCTCCTGTAATTAACTTTGATATAATCGATCAAGCCGATGCATCTACGAAAAAAATTTCTGGTAGCGCCCAGGCTATGACTTATATGTTTAATTATATTCATCACATAGAAATTTTGGTCGACGGGCAAATAAAATATAGCTATACTAATCCCTATTTAAATTTACCAGTCACAATGCCCAATGGTTTGTCTTTTGAATGGAATTGGCAGGCGAGTAGTGATGAGATTTTAGCAGGAAGCCACAGTATAACCGTTAGAGCTTACGATGCTAATAATATAACTGGGGAAGCATATAAAACTTCAAATTTTGCTATCATCAAAAATTTTGGCATTAGTGATATAACAGGAAATTTTGGAGAAACAGCTATTGGTGGCTATATTTATGTAACACCAGGTAATAGTGTCCCCCCTGACTGTGGCAATAACTTCCCAGGTATTTCTGCTTGCAATAATGGTTTAGCAACTATAAAGTTAGTTAACACTGGTAATGTTGATACCAAGTATAAAATTACCAATAGGAATCAGGCATACAATCTCAGGTTTCTAAATCCAGATACTCTCAACTACGCTGATAATACTTTCGAATTTAATGTTAATCGGAATCAAACCAAGAATGTTAATTTATCGATTTCTGTTCTTTCGACAATAGAACTCAACCAATTAATCGATATACCAATAGAAATAGCCTATGGTAATCAAACCTCGTTAATACACGTGGTTTATCTTGCAGTAGACGACAGTTTTTATACTCAGTACGCCCATGACCAAACTATCAAGAGTTTACAGAATATGGCTGATTTCATAATCAACGTAGTTTTTGCTAAAGATAGTACGGAGGCAGAACTTGAAGAATATAATAAACTATCCGATACAGATGCATCTTCATTGGAAAAAATATTTCAAGTAGCTCTTACTCATCCTCTTGAATCGGCCGATATAGCCATTTCCTGGACTTTTGTTGGGAACTTAGCAAAGGATGGCGTGAAAATTGGGATCAAATCCCTCGTGACAAGCGGAAAAGTCGGCGGGGAGATTGTCTTTAAAGAGTTTGCTGTCAAAAATATTGACGAGATGTTGGTAAAAAATGCTCAAGAGAACGTTTTGTCAACTGCTAAAAAAGAAACACTCGAAAATATTCGTGAATATGGGGTTGAATGGTTAGTCAAAGACACGCTTAAGGATAGTGGCGCAGAAGCTACACAAAAGTTTTTAAATCGTTATGGTGCGTTGAGAGAAGATTTTCATGGAGAAAGCGTAAACATGCTAGAGCTTTTGGCAAAAAAATCTTATTACAGAGAATCAGGCGCACGCGAAGTGATTAAACAATTTAGTAAAATATCAGATTTACCAAGTTCCGAAAAACTATTTACTGTCTTAGCTCGGAATGCCGCCGGCAATATCACTAATGCCGGACAATTCTATAAACAGTTAAGATATACTGTCTACGTCGCTGAACAACTCGGGCCAGAGGAGGCTATAAAAGCTATGACTATTGAACATGAAGCGGCTGACGTTTTAATCACACAAGGTGGAAAATTGGATTTTCAACAAGTAAAAGGTTATAGTGTGCCATCCAATCTAGATACAGTTGAGGAAGTGGCAGGTGATACGATAGGTGAACAAATTTTGAAAGCTAAGCAATACGCTCAAGCGCAAAACATGCTTGATAAATCGGAAATCACCCTGGTAGTAGAAGGGTTTGAATCAGCCGCTGCTAAACAAGCCGTTATTGATTATGCACAAAAACAGGGCTTGAGGTATATTGACAAAGGGGAAATATCGGTTGTTGCGACTGGGCAAAATCCAATAAAGTTTGTCTTATTGGGGTTTGCCTATTTCCATAGTCCGCAAATTTTAACTAACTATGGTTTAGGATTTAAGACTGATAACCAAAATGTATTTCTTTCGGGTACCTGCGATACTTCAACCCGCTCAATTTGGGTTGATAATTCCCAGGAAGGAGTAACTTACACACCAGGCGGAACCAATTGGACGTTTTCCAAAACTATGGAAAAAGGTGCGCACACATTTATTATTGTGGCCAAAGATGCATTAGGTAACGAATCTCTACCGGCCAGTATTATGCTTTTAATTGACCCACCTCCAGTTATTCTTACCAACAACGGCCAAAATTTTTCTACTAATAATCGTAATCTTACCTTAAACGGGACTGCGGAAACATTTTTCAACAGAGTTTTTGTAAATGGTTCTACTAATGGGGTAAGCTACAATCAATCGACAGGTGAGTGGTCTTATTCTACGACTTTGGCAGAAAGCACTAACACCTTTACGGTTACTGCAAAAACCATAGAAGATGTTGAATCCGATCCAACTACCATCACAATTATTTTTGATACCCAAGCTCCAAATGTGGCGGCTGATATCGGTACTGGAACCTACTATCAAAATCAGCAGGTAAGTTTATTTTCCGATGATCCTACTGTCAAGATATATTACACCCTCGATGGAGCAGAACCAACACCTGATTCGTCGTTATACATTGAACCGCTTAATATCAACGCCGATACTACCTTAAAATATTTTGCTGTTGATCCCGCTGGCAATCGAAGTGAAACCAAGACCGAAGTTTATCAAATTATTACGTTTACTACTTTCAATCTTACTCAAGGATGGAACATGGTTTCTGTGCCTTCAGAATTTACCGATCTTTCAAAATTTGGTACCAATCCTCTTATTTGGCGCTATGATAACATTAGTGCTAGTTGGCAAAAAGTTACCGACAAACTCGTTCCCGGTGAAGGATATTTTATCTGGATAGATGAGCCAAAAACTGTTCAAATTACTTTGGCTGAATTTAATCCTAGTGATTATTCGCAAAAAGATTATACATCTGGTTGGATCTTGGCCTCGCCAGTATGGTTGGAACATCCTGATTCATTTAGAATCTTGTATAATATGCAGATTTTTACTCTCGAACAAGCAGTTAGTCAAGGTTTACTTGATGCTCGTGGTTTCGTTTTTACTAATGGCAAATATGAAGTAGTTAACCTTATGAGTCCTAATTTGGATTTATTGAAAGATAAGTCCTTATGGCTTTATGCTGCTCAATCTATTAGCTTTGGCTTTGGTTTTCATGGAGGTAGAACAATTATCAATTCTGATAAGCATCAAAATAATTATAGTCTTCCTCAATTACCGGCGATTAAGAGATAAATTAAGCTACGACAGAAAAATAGGCCGAGCGACCTATTTTTCTTTTACCCCAAATTTCTGCTACAATAAAAGTAGATATTATTCGTAAAAATTAGAGATATAATTCGTGATTGATTAGTGAGGGGCAAATGATTGCTAAGGTAAAATCAATGGCGGTGGTGGGACTCGATTCATTCCCGGTGGAAGTCGAAGTCGATATTTCTAAAGGACTTCCTGCTTTAAATATTGTGGGATTACCCGATAAAGCCGTGGAAGAATCTAAAGAAAGGGTTCGATCCGCCATTAAAAACTCCAATGCTAATTTTCCCACTAGCCGCATTACCGTTAATTTAGCTCCAGCTGATTTAAAAAAAGCTGGTCCCGCTTATGATTTGGCTATTGCTTTGGGAATACTTCTTGCCAGCGGCCAAGTTGCCAAAGAAAGTATTACCAAGCACGATTTATTTGTTGGCGAACTAGCGTTAGATGGAAGATTACGCCATATTAATGGGACATTACCAATTGCGCTCGGCGCCAAAGAAAAAGGATACCAAAATATATACATTCCGAGCGTTAATGGTGTCGAAGCTTCTTTGGTAGAAGATATAAAGATTATTCCACTTGATAACCTTAATGAACTCGTGTTGCATCTTAAGGAAGAGAAGATTATCAAACCATTTCATAGTACTTATACTTTACAAACTGAATCTTTTGTCTCAGATTACGATTTTTGTTATATCAAAGGTCAAGAGCAAGCCAAGCGCGCTTTGGAAATTGCCGCTAGTGGCGGACACAATATTTTAATGAGTGGTCCGCCGGGAAGCGGCAAAACCCTTCTAGCTAAAAGTTTTGTTACAATTTTACCGGAATTAGATAAAAAAGAAATTTTGGAAGTGACCAAAATATTTTCTGTGGCAGGTATGTTGCCGCCGGAAACACCTTTGATTAGTCAAAGGCCATTTCGTAATCCACATCATACCGCCAGTAATATTGCTATGGTGGGAGGTGGTGCCTGGCCGCGCCCGGGTGAAATTTCGCTCGCTCACCGCGGCGTTTTATTTTTAGATGAATTCCCCGAGTTTCCGCGTTCGGTGTTGGAAGCGCTACGTCAACCTTTAGAAGACGGAGTTGTTACAGTTAGTCGCGCTCAAGGCACGCTAACCTTTCCTGCCAATTTTATCCTACTGGCTTCACAAAATCCTTGTCCTTGTGGTTATCTTAATGATCCGCAAAAACAATGTTTATGCACACCCACGCAAATTATTCGTTATCAAAAAAGAATTTCCGGACCACTGCTCGATAGAATTGATTTACACATCGAAGTACCGCGAGTTGGCTGGGAAAAATTAAGTAAAGATGATCTGGAAGAATCTTCGGAAGGCGTGAGAAAAAGAGTGAATGAAGCTAGAAAAGTTCAAGCCAAAAGATTTAACAAATCCTTTAAAAGTAAAACTAATTCCGATATGACTCCTCAAGAAATAAAAAACTATTGCTTATTAAACAAAGAAAGCATGGCTTTATTAAAATCGGCCTTAACACAATTTAATCTCTCAGCCAGAAGTTATCACAAGATCTTAAAATTAGCCCGTACCATTGCCGATTTAGCCAAATCCGAGCAAATAAAAACTAACCATCTAGCAGAGGCCTTGCAATATCGTCCTAAAGAAAATAGATACTAGCAAGAAATGGCTAATTGACCTAATTTCTAATTATTCTAATCAAATCCCAATGTCTAATGATTTAATGACCAAAATCATTTTAGACATTAGAAATTATTGGATGTTTAGTACTTTAGCTAACGTGTTAGCAAAATTGTCTAGCCAACCGGTTTTTATATTAGTAAAATAAATAACAAGTAAAATTATTACCAAAATGCCGATAATTAAAGCGGTTTTCTTTAAATCTTTTTTTGCTTGAATGGTTTCCGTTTGAAATTCCGTTTGGGATTCCGACGGAGTTTCGGTATGTTCTTGTCCCTTTGCGATATCTGGTTTAGCCACTTCAACTACTGCTTGCGGTTGATCGGGCAAGTTAGTTTTCTTAAGTGCGGAAATAATTTCCGCCTTAAATTTTTTCTTCATGAATTTTTTCTTTTTGCTCATAATGTTCTCCTGGAGGCGCGGGAGGGAATCGAACCCTCGCATCGAGGTTTTGCAGACCCCAGCGTTTCCACTTCGCCACCGCGCCTGGCTTGCCACCCGAAGCCTCGCGCGAAGGGTGGAGCGGGAGACGGGAATTGAACCCGCTGCCTTCTCCTTGGCAAGGAGACGTTCTACCGATGAACTACTCCCGCAGGTTTAAATCAAAACTTAAAATTCAAAAACCAAAATTACATATCAAAATTTTAAAATTTTCACACTATCGTTTTGCATTTTGATATTTGATTTTTGCATTTCTACTATAACATCTTGCCAAATTTTTGACAATAGAGTATAATAAACCACAAATACGTTAAACACACGAATAAGATAAAAATTTCATTTAGGAGATTTCATGGACAAGGTTTTAAATATAGTTCAAATTGTACTAGCTTGCCTTTTAATGGCAGCGATTTTGCTTCAGCATCGAGGCACTGCTTTGGGTGGTGCATTTGGCGGCGAAGGAAACGTTTACAGAAGTCGTCGCGGTGCTGAAAAATTTCTCTTATATGCGACCATAGTGCTCGCAATTTTATTTGTGGCAGGGGCGATTGTCAATATCATTATATGAAAAAGATTCAAGCGTTTTGGACAACGATTAAACCTGTAATTATTAATATTGGAAAATATCTCCAAAATTTTTTCCTATTCGTTGGGAAATATTTGCGCATAGTTTGGAATTTTATTTATCCAATTCTCCAAAAGATCTATTTAGTAATAGCCGGATTTATAAAAAAGATATTTTCTCTTTTAAATTTTTGGGAAAAAATTGCCGTGATAGTGTTATTTTTGGTAATAATCATTTGTAGCTATCAAGCCATCCTAAAGAATTATTTAAAAAATACTAATGCTTTAGCTGATTACGGCGGTACTTATACGGAAGGAATTTTAATAGAAAAACCGGCTGATGCTGCCGCAGCAGTGGATAAATTAAGCAAAATTGGTCTTACCAGATTTGATAACGGGGGAGTATTACAACCGGCATTAGCCAAAAGCTGGGAGATAAAAGACGATAATAAAACTTATGTTTTCCATTTAGAAAACGTTTACTCGGCTCAAGACGCTAAAACAACTTTACAAAAAGATAAAGAAACCTGGAAAGATATTCAAATTAATGCTTTAGACAACAGCACTCTTGAATTTAAGCTAACTCAACCTTACGCTCCACTACTCAATAATTTGGCCAAACCGGTTTTACCGGTTGGTCCTTATGAAGTGGAAAAAGAATCAAAAACAGAGATCCGTTTGAAAGTTCGCAGTAATTTCTTTATCAAAAAACCTTACATTGCCGCCATAGTTTTAAAACTTTACATTGATAATGAAGAAATGCAAAAGGCACTTTCCGAGCGTGCTATTGATGGTTTGGCCGAAGTCGAGAGTAATTATTCAAAAAAGGGTTATAATCTTGACCAAATAATTTTACCACGTTGGCAAGTACTGTTTTTTAATCTTGCCTCGGAGCCATTTAAAGATAAAACTACCCGTCAAAAATTAGCCAGAAACGAAAAATTAGATAAAAATTTTGATGTTACTTTAGTTACTTTAGACAAAGCCAGTTATGTGCAAAAGGCTGAAGAAATAAGAACTAAATGGGCTCCGCTTGGTGTTAAGGTAAATATTATTAGCCGTGATGCGCTGAGTTTGCAAAAAGACATAATTCCTACGCGCGATTATGATTTACTTCTTTATGGTATTGATTATGGATATGATCCTGATCCTTATCCTTTCTGGCATTCCACGCAACTTGGTGCTAATGGGCTTAATTTATCAAATTTTGAAAATGTTGATGGTGACAAAATTTTGGAAGAAGCTAGGCAAACCACTGATGATGCTAAACGTAAAGAATTGTATGATAAATTCAATCAAATTCTAGCTGACGAAGTGCCAGCCATATTTTTAGAGCAAACTTCTTGGCGATATCTAGTTTCCGAAAAAGTTAAGGGTATTGTTAATAATCACCAAGCCATTACTCCTGCCGATCGCTATAACGAGGTTTGGAATTGGTTTATTAAAGAGAAAAGAGTGAAGAAATAAGAGCAAGGGGCGAGTGGTGAAATTGGTATACACGTAGGCTTCAGGAGCCTATGGTCGCAAGACCGTGAGAGTTCAACTCTCTCCTCGCCCACCACCACTTAAAACTGGTGGTTTTTTATTTTTCAAGTAGGTAAAATATCGGAGGTCGTACCTCCGATATTTTATAAACTATCGTTCGTCATTGACAAAATTATGCTCTTATCATATACTCAAGGCGGAAAAAGAATATGGATAGATCACGCCTTACAATCACTTTAAAGAAAGATGTTATCCGACAAGTTGATCGCGCTATTGACGGTGTAAGAATCCGCAATCGTTCTCATGCTATTGAATATTTACTTTCTAAAGCTATAGGCCCCAATGTTAAGGAGGCCTTTATTTTAGCCGGTGGCAGGGGAATTAAAATGCGACCTTTTACCTACGAAATTCCCAAACCCATGATTCCGGTTAAAAATCGTCCTATTTTGGAACACATTATTAATCAGCTTCGGGAATATAACGTTCGTGATATCATTATTTCCATTGATTATCTAGGCGAAAAAATTAAAGAATATTTTGGTGATGGCAATAAATTTGGAGTGCACATTACCTATATTGAAGCCAAAGAGCCAACCGGCACTGCCGCGCCGCTTCTTAAAGCTCGAGATTATTTAACCAAGCAACCTTTTCTTTTGATTCACGGTGACGTACTGGCTAAAATTGATTTGAATGATTTGATTAACTATCACGAATCGCATAAAGGACTTGCCACCATGGCTTTAACTTCGGTAGAAGATCCTTCGGCTTATGGCGCAGTTAAATTACGCGGTAATAAGATTGTTGATTTTCAAGAAAAAATTGGCAAAGGTCCGGAAGTATCTCGGCTGATTAACGCCGGAATTTATGTCATGGATCCTAAGATTTTTGATTATATTCCCCATCGAAAAATTTCCTTTTTAGAAAAAGATGTTTTGCCGCAAATTGTTAAAAAAGGACAATTGTACGGCTATATGTTCGAAGGCCAATGGTTTGATATTTCTACGCCTAAAATTTACGAACGAGCTCTAAAAATTTGGGGCAAATAGAATTAGTTTTTCCACAAGTAAACACCTTTTTTCAAAGGTATTTTTTATTTGTGGATAAATACTGAATACAAGGAAGAAAAAACACCCGTTTACATACATAGTATGACGATGTATGATAGTATCATCCAGCTAGGAAAAAGTAATATTTTTCTTAGCAAAGAAATTTAACAAAGAGAGGGCAAAATGATGTGTCGAAATAAAAGGTTACTTTATTGTTTAAAATGCATAAACAAAAAAAACTGTCCTTGTATAAAAGAATAAATTGAAAGAGGAGGAATTAATTATGTTGGTTGACGAAGCCAAAGATATGATTAACAATGCTATAAATGCAATTATGGAAAAAGGCGGAGCAATGCATTTTGAGAATGGTTCTGTGTGTCCTAAATGTGGAGGCGCTGCAAATTTGAGCGTATCCATAGCACACACTGAAGGCAAAACATTTTGCAGTCCTCAACAAGTTTGTTATTCATGTCCACACGAAGGAAATTAATAATCAGGGGGAAACGAAGAAGAACAAAGACAAATATGGTGTTGGTGGGAGAACACGGAATGATTAAAAAAGGAGGAAAAAACGATGGTAGGAATCTGCCCCTGGAAAGGCAACGTTATAATCATGCAAAACGGCACTACCTATGTGCCCCAAGAGAAGTATGAAAAAATACTAAAAAAACAAGAAAACGGTGAAGATTTGTCTATCCAGGACATTTTTTTGCCAGTCAATAACGATGAACAATAAAATAATTTTAACAAAAAACATAAGGAGCTAAGACTGTTTAGCTCCTTTTTATTTTACATTTTAATTTTGAGATCGGTGTAAATTTTAAGATCTTTTAATTTTACAGCAAATTTTTTAGCATTGGGTCTTTTGATTTGGATAAAATCGGCCTTGGGATGAATTTTTTGGAGCTTGGTGATTTCGTCGGGATTATCATTAATGAATAAAGCATTATCTGCGTTAGGGATCTGATTACTTACTTTAAATTTATCTTTATTAGTGCAAAATATTTTTTTAAAATATTTATTAATACCGGAAGCCCGGATTTTTTGTCTTTGAAAAGAAGGATTTCCAAAGGTAAGAAGAATTAATCTGAGGTTTTTAGCTTGTAGCTTTTGTAGAAAATCAAGGGAATCGGCATATAAAAATTTTGCGCAATTGTTAATTATTTTATCATAAGCAGTTTTTAAATCACTCAATTGATTATTAGTTTTAGCGGCAAGTATTTTAAGATGTTTTTTGGGGCTATAGTCCGCTTCTTTATTGGATCGATAGCGAATTTGATCGTAAGTTTCTTGCCAGAGTTTTTTGTTAACACCAAAAATTTGTAAACTTTTAGCTAAGTAATTTTTAAATTTTTTAGCATCAAATAGAGTGTAGTCAAAATCCAAAATAATGATTTTTGTTTTTAACATAATTTTTCTTAGTTGATGTATTTTAAATTACTTTAAATCATACCATAACTATATTTAGTGATAAACCCCGGCGGGAGAATTTTTCTCGTTTCCGATTGACAAGGAACGACAATGTTATTATAATTTATTAACGAGCGGACGTGGCGGAATGGTATACGCGTATGCTTGAGGTGCATATGGGAGCAATCCCGTGGAGGTTCAAGTCCTCTCGTCCGCACCATCGCGTGTATTCTTTTCGCCCAAAGGCGAAATAGAAAACGCGATGAGCCACGTTTCATATTTTGCGAAGCAAAGAGGATATACGTGGCCATATTAATAATTAAGAGTGTATAACTAGGACGGTTAGCTCAGTTTCGTCCAGAGGACGACCAGCCTCTGGCTGGGGTTAGACAAATGTATAATATCGGTTATGGAATAATAGGTTTAGGACGGTTAGCTCAGTTGGTTAGAGCGTCTCGTTTACACCGAGAAGGCCATAGGTTCGAGTCCTATACCGTCCACCATATATTTAAGGGCCTGGGTAGCTCAGTGGTAGAGCACATCGCTGAAAACGATGGTGTCGGCAGTCCGATTCTGCCCCCAGGCACCAGCAAAATAGCAAAAATCAAAAAAATATGACTAATGCATTTCAAAACTTATTAACTATAGATTTTTGGTTCGGTAGCCCGAAAATATGGTCACTAGAGCTAAAAATTTATTTTGCCTTTTTTTTAGCACTTGCAATCGCTTCCGTTATTTGCTATATTATTTTTACCAAGAAGGCCAAAGATTACAAACCTTTTGCAAGCATAAAAAATTTAACTTTCGGCTGGCTTTTAGGTTTTGCCTTGATTGGTTTATTGTTTGACTTCTTTATCTGGCAAAACATTCCTTATTTATCAAGCCGAATCTTTATTATCTTAATATTTTTGGCCATAGTAATTTGGGGTGTTTCACTAGCGATATTTATCCAAGGAAGTTGGCAAAAACAAATTTTAGATTTTGAAGCAGAAAAAGAATATCAAAAATATTTACCTAAGAAAAAAAGGAAAAAATGACTAAAAACCCAGACACAAAAATGCTAGATTTGCTCAAAGATGCCGGTACTAATTTAATTCCCTTCAAAGAAGGATCATTGATTGAAGTAGAAGTTATTTCCAAAAGCAAAAAACGCATTTTAGTTGATGTTAAAGGTTTAAATTTAGGTGTAATTCCCGAAAAAGAATTTTCTGCGGATATTACTGATTTAGAACCGGGCGATAAAGTATTGGCTTATGTCGTACTCTCAGAAGATGATAAAGGTTACACGGTGCTATCTTTAAGGAGATCCGACAGAGAACGATTCCAAAAGAATCTGTCCGAAAGTTTTAAAAATAAAGAAACCGTCACCGTTACAGTTAAGGAAGCCAATCGCGGCGGTTTAATTGTTGAATATAATCGTCAAGAAGGATTTTTGCCTTCTTCTCAGCTTGCTTCTAATCATTATCCTCGAGTTGGCAGTGATAAAGAAAAAATTTTAGGTAAGCTCAAAGAATTAGTTGGTAAAAGCTTGAAAGTAAAAATTATTACCTATGATCCTGCTAACGGCAAAGTAATTTTTTCCGAAAAAGAAGCGGGTGATAGTTTACTAGTGGAAAAAATCAGTCAATTTAAAACCGGTGATGTCAAAGAAGGTACTGTTACTGGTGTTGTAAATTTTGGTCTTTTTGTGGAAATAGAAGGTGTGGAAGGTTTAGTGCATATTTCCGAAGTTTCTTGGGAAAAAATTGAAGATCTGGGTAAGCTTTTCAAACCAGGTGATAAAATTAAGGCAAAGATAATTTCGTTAGATAGTAACCGCTTATCTCTTTCTATCAAACAGCTGATACTTGATCCTTGGATTAAAGTAGCCAAGGCCTATTCACCTAAGCAAATTGTTGACGGAACTGTTACTAAAATTAGTCCTTTTGGCGCTTTTGTGAAGCTAGATAAAGATATTAACGGATTAGTTCATATTTCCGAATTTAACCATGGTGAGGAAAAAAATAGTCATGTTTCGCGCGTTGAGGACTATCTGGAAGTTGGCAAAGAGTATAAGTTTAAAATTATTAGTGTAGAACCGGATGTGCATAAAATTAATTTAAGCTTGGTAGCCGAAAAAGCTACTCCAACTAAGAAAAAAGCTACTAAAAAATCTAAAAAATAATTTATCTATAGCTAATTAGTAATTTTTTAAAAAATAGGTCTTGTGAGGACTTGTTTTTTTTGCTAAGATTTAAGAAGCAAAGACGTTTTAAATTTTTTCCGAGAAAGGATAAATTTTTATGATTATTAATTTTATGAACGATGGCATATTTGAGATAAAAACTACCAAAGGCAAAATTACCACTGGCGACGAAATTTCCATTAACGAATTCAAATTACCCGGAGCCGGGGAATACGAAATTGGTGAAATTCAAGCCGAAGTAATTGACAATATCACTATTTTTCATGCTGATGGAATTAGTTTGGGTTATCTAGACAAGAGAAAAAAACCGCTGGAAGAAAAAGAGATAGAAAGAATTTCCGATATCGATGTTTTGTTTGTGCCGGTTGGCGGTGGTGATGTTTTCGACGCCAAAGAAGCTTCTCGGGCAATTGCTGCCATTGAACCAAAAATTGTTATTCCTATGCATTACAAAGATTTAGAGGAATTTAGAAAAATTGAAGGAGCCGCCGGCGAGGGAGTAGAAAACATAAAAATTAGTCGGGACAAACTATCCAGTGAAGAAAGACAAATTATCGTCTTAAACCCTAAAAAATAATCTTATGATAAACTCCACCGAAAAAATTATCCAATTAATCCAAGAAGCTGAGAAAATACTGTTGATCACTCATGAACATCCCGACGGAGATGCGCTGGGTGGTATGCTGGGTTTAAAAATGAGTTTGGAATCCTTGGGAAAAAGCACTCAGAGTGTTTGTGTTGATGAGATTCCCAGACCATTTTTGTTTTTGCCTAAAAGACAAAGCATTGCTCAAGATTTTCTCTTGGGGGATTATGATTTAATTATGATTTTAGATTGCGGGGATTTACGCCGTACCGGTTTTGGTGAACGTTTGAAACAATTTTTTCTTTACAAAAAAAAGATTATCAATATTGATCATCATCCTAAAAATGATCTGCATAAGTTAGCTCGACACAACATTGTTGATTTTAAGTCATCTTCTACCTCAGAGATCATTTATAAATTGCTAACGGAGTTGGATATAGAAATTAATTCGGAAATAGCTACTTGTTTATTATGTGGTTTATATACCGATACGGGTGCTTTTCAGCATTCTAACACCACACCAGAGGTATTAAAAATTGCTGCTTGTCTTTTAAAAAATGGTGCGAGACTCAAGGATATTACTAAAAATATTACCAATGGTAAAACAGTGGCTGCTTTAAAACTTTGGGGTTTGGTATTTTCTCGCATTCAAAAAAACGATTCTTTGGGTTTGGTAACGGCCATTGTTACCCAGAAAGATTTAGATACTTGTAACGCTACTAATGCGGATTTAGCAGGTGCAGTTAACATGATTAGTTCCATACCAGAAACTCGTGCAGCAATTTTATTTCATGAGTTGACAGACGGTTCAGTTAAGGCCAGTATCAGAACCGAAAAAAATGATGTTGATGTTTCCAATTTGGCACGTATTTTCGGCGGCGGTGGACTTAAAAAAGCGAGCGGCTTTACTATTTCGGGAAAATTGGCTAAAAATCTATTAGGAACATTAAATGCTTAAAAGAAATAAATTTCGCGGCAAGAGGAAAAAGTTTCTAGTAATATTTATTGGATTAGTAATTTTCTTTTTGGCGGTATTTGGTATAATTTTCTATTTTGACATCATTAAATCCTCTTTAAAAAAACCGAGTGCAACAACAGAAAATTACCAAGATTTAAGCGGAAACTCAGTAAATAGTGAGATTAATTTAATTGCCGAGAACAATACTATTTCGCCGGATTACCGTTTGGCTTATCAAAAAGAAAATTCTTTTTATATTACTTGCCTCAATAGTAAAATTGCGATAAAATATCAGGATCAAGAGAAAGAAATGATAAAAAGCGATTATGACGATTTATGGAGTGTGTTAAACGGAAATGACGTTTGGAATTTACCTAGTAGAGAATTGGGATCTATGACCGAAGGAGCCGGTATCGAAACAGTAACAATATCCTTAGGTAATAATCCTAATAAACAAAAAAGTACTTCGTTTGCGGTAATGAACCCTAGCACAAAAAATGAAAAGCAATTTAATATTATTAACAAATTAGAAGAGTTAAAAAATAAATATTTTCCAAGTTAGCTAAACGCCCGGGTTTAATAATTGATAAATATGTTTTATACTTATGCAATAAAAAGCATAAAAAAGAATTATATTTATGTTGGTTTAACAAACAATATAAATCGTCGTATTAAAGAGCATCAAATGGGATTCAATAAAACAACGAAGCCGTATCTGCCTTTCAAGATAATTTTACAAGAACAGTATTCAACCAGAACCGAGGCTAGACAGAGGGAAAAATATTTGAAATCAGGATGTGGAAAAGAATTTTTAAAATCGTCGTGATAATTTATGTGGCGCGGTGGTGGAACGGTAGACACGCAGGACTTAAAATCCTGTGGCCTTAACAGCCGTGTGGGTTCGATTCCCACCCGCGCCACCAAGATACAATGCGCAGGACCTGCCTGCCGGCAGGCAGGCTTAAAATCCTGTGGCTTTAACAGCTGTGCGGGTTCGATTCCCGCCCCGGGCACCAAAATTATGTTTAATATTTTTTCTAAATTCCCACCCAATAAAGGGAAAAAAATACCTATCAATGTGGGAAATGAAAATTTTGCCCGTTTTCCCGTTAAGACGCATGTTATTACCGATAAGGACAATATTGTTGAGGTTGTAAAAAAATATTGTCAAAGTTATTTAGAAAAGAATGATCTAATTTTCATTTCCGAAAAAGTAGTGGCGATTTCTCAGGGCAGAGCCTTTCCTATTAAAGATATCAAACCCTCAAATTTAGCTAAATTTCTAACAAAATTTGTGCATAAGAGTCCTTATGGTATTGGTTTGGGTAGTCCCTGGACTATGGAGTTAGCCATTAAAGAGGCAGGTTCCGTTCGGATTATTTTTGCCGCCATAATTTCTGCCATTACCAAACCTTTTGGCGCCAAAGGTATTTTTTATAAAGTTGTCGGTAAAAATATTAGCGCTATCGACGGGCCTTGCAGTTATACTTTGCCTCCATATAATAAATATGCTAAATTGGGTCCTTTAAAGCCAGATGAAGTAGCCAAAAAAATCAAAGATGAAACTGGCGCCCACGTGGTGATTATTGACGCCAATGATCTAGGAATTAGGATATTAGGGAAATCTAATTCTAGTATTTCCGATGAATTTTGTGAAAATGTTTTCCGAGATAATCCCTTAGGTCAATCTACTCAGCAAACGCCTATTGGTATTATTCGAAAAATACCCGTCAAGTAGTACTCTTTACATCAGTCATCCTTTCTTGGTATGATTAGCTTAGAATGAACAAGAAAATTGCTTTAACATTAGCCATTACTCTAGGGATTCTCGCTATCGTGATCTTTTTAATGTACCAGTATTTTCCCAAAGTTTGGGGTGATATTGTTTATCCTATGGAATATGATAGCTATATTGTTAAATATTCCAAGGAATATAACCTTGATCCTTCTTTAGTTTCGGCGGTAATTTATGCCGAAAGTCGTTTTAATAGCGATTCAATTTCGCGTGCTGGCGCCCGCGGACTAATGCAAATTATGCCGGCAACCGGTAGAACTATTTCCGAACGATTGGGCGAAAGCGACTTTAGTGTTGATAAATTGTTAGATCCGGAAACTAATATTCGTTATGGCTGCTGGTATTTGAATTATCTATTTGGCAATTATCCCGACAATCAAAACGCAGTGCTAGCAGGCTATAATGGGGGTGGAGCAGTAGGAGATCGTTATTTGGTTTCACGTGATGCAGGCATACCTGCCGAAACGTCGGGTTATATTGTAACAGTTAATAACGCTCAAGAAATATATAAACAACTTTACGGCGATAAATTAAGTACTAGCGTAACGGCCGAAAATATTGCTGAGAGAATGCAAATACAAAAAGAAAAAGAAGAAACTTTTTACGATAAAATAATCAACAATATTCGTTCTCTTTTGAGTCTCAAGAAATAAATGAAATCAACTGAAATCAGAAAAAAATTTATTGATTTTTTTTCCGAGCGCGACCACAAATTTGTTCCGCCAATTTCTTTAATTCCCGAAAATGATCCAACACTGCTTTTTACCAATTCAGGTATGGTGCAATTTAAAAACTTTTTTTTGGGGCTCGAAAAACCAAAACACCAAAAAATGGTTAATTATCAGCCATCTTTTCGTACTATCGATATAGAAAAAGTTGGCACCAATGACAGAACCCTAACTTTTTTTGAAATGCTTGGCAGTTGGTCGGTAGGCGATCCGGCCTCACCTGATGGCTATAGTCCAGGCGGGTATTTTAAAAAGGAAGCCATTAAATTTGCTTGGGATCTTTTAATTCATAGTTTTAAGTTTCCCGAAAATAAATTATGGGTAACGGTGTTTCGCGGCGACAAAAATATTTCTGCTGACAGAGAATCGGTTAAACATTGGCTTGCTGTGGGTGTTCCCAAAGAAAGAATTGTTGAATTAGGCGTTAATGATAACTTTTGGATAGCAGGTGAGGTTGGACCTTGCGGGCCTTCTACCGAGGTATATTACGATCAAGGAAAAAATATCGGTTGCGGTAAAAAGAATTGCCAACCGGGTTGTGATTGTGATCGATTTTTGGAGATTTGGAATGCCGGTGTGTTTATGGAATATAATAAAAAGGCCAAAAATGGGAAGACAGAATACGAATACGTCCCGTTAAAAGCCAAGAGTGTTGATACCGGTGCAGGATTGGAAAGATTAGCGGCAGTATTACAAGATAAAGATTCTGTTTTTGAAACGGATGTTTTTCGACCGATCATCAATCAAATTTACACTTTAATTGGCTGTCGCGAGGGAGCCAAAGCAAAAACCTACAAATCTATTCGTATCATCGCCGATCATATTCGAGGTAGCGTGTTTCTGGTTGCTGATGGAATAATCCCTTCCAATAAAGCCCAGGGATACGTACTTCGTCGACTTATTAGAAGAATCATTGTACACGGACGGCTTTTGGGAATTAAAGAAAAATTTACTGCTTCTTTAGCTAAAATTGTTATCAAAACCATGAATCCTTTTTATCCGCATTTAAAAAATGAGGAAAAAAATGTTTTAGAGATTTTAAATAGAGAAGAAATTAATTTTAACCAAACCATAGACAGAGGACTAAAAGAATTTAATAAAATAATTGCCAAAAACGCTAAGAAAATCTCTGGAGAAATGACTTTTCTTTTGTACGATTCATTCGGATTTCCGCTTGAATTAACAGAAGAATTAGCCGAAAAAGAACATATTAAGGTGGATAAAGCTGGATTTGCGGCAAAGCTTGCCACGCAAAAAGAACAATCACGAACTGCTTCCAAAGGATTTTTTAAAGGAGGTTTGGCGGGCGGGTCAGATAACGAAATTAAATTACATACCGCAACGCATTTACTCCATGCCGCCTTAAGAAAAATTTTAGGTGGTAACATCGGACAAATGGGGTCAAATATTAACCCAGAGAGATTGCGATTTGACTTTAATTATCCAGAAAAATTAACTTCCGAACAAATTAAAAGCATAGAAAACTTAGTAAACGAACAAATCCGAAAATCTCTTTCTATAACATGTGAAGAAATGCCGATTAATAAAGCCGAAAAATCCGGCGCACTGGGATTTTTTAGAAATAAATATGGCGACAGGGTAAAAGTATATACTATTGGTGATTTTTCCAAAGAAATTTGCGGCGGCCCACACGTAAAAAATACTAAAGAACTCGGGAGTTTCAAAATTATCAAAGAGGAATCTTCTTCCGCCGGCGTTAGACGCATCAAAGCTGTTCTCAAATAAAAAATCCCAGGTAATATTACCTGGGATTGTGTTAGATAAAATTATTATTGTTTTTTTGGCAGAGGAAATGTTATTTTACAAATTGGCAAAATGTTTTATGCCATTAATCATGATTTCATTATCATGTGAATCAAATTCCTCGTTTGTTACCCAAGTGAATCCTCGATCTCGAAAATATTTTTCTGCTGCTAGCCATGCGGTGACTGAGTCGCCATCTTTAGCCGGGTTGAGGAATGCTCTAACAGCTACAAAGTATTTTGGGATGACTTCACGTCCGTTTATAAGTTTTTTTCCAAAAACACTACCCTCAGCCGGTAGTGGCATCCCATACCACCATGGTACAGGCGTGTTTTCTATGCAACTACACTTTGGACATCCCATAGTTTCCAGACATTCATGGTGAAGGCGTCCGCACTTCTTGCACTGTACTCTTTTTCCAAGGCATGGATTATGCAGAATTTTTTCAGTTTTATCTATTGGACAATAACGATTACACACGAAATTTTCCCCCTTCAAATTTATTTTTTAACACGGCACAGCCGGGCTAATATCAATTTAAGAATAGTGTTATTTCTTTTTGGTGTCAATCGGTTCTCAAATAAAAAAATACCCTGCCATTGAGACAGGGTAGTTAATTTTTTTAAATTATTAGTCAAAAGTTATAGGGTATAGGTTTTTCTTTTTTACGCTTGGCGGTATCATAAGCTTTATTTGCTGCCAACTCTTCCGTCTTTTTCGCCTGGTATTCTTTTAGATGTTTCTCGCAATATTGCAATCTGCCAATTACCTCTTCATTATCATCGATTGTACCTGTTGCTTGTTCCCAACAGGTAGGTTCTAAACAATATCCAAGTTTTCTTGATCTTGCCATTTATTTCACCTCTTTTGTTTTTTAGTTGGAATAGACCCAAGGTCCTTCCATTGCCCCGATACCTTTGGAACTTTTTTGTGTTTCCAAAAACTTTTTTAAATCCTTTTTTAGTTTGGAATTTTTAGAAGGATTGCCAATTATGAATTTTGCACCGTATTTTTTTCTCCCTTGTTCTGACAGTTTTGTTTCTATTTCCAGAGTGATTTCTATTGTGTAACTTTCATTGTTTTCCTGCGTCCAATTGCCAATTTCAATTATATCGGTTAAACTCTCTGGCCAACAAAGGGTTTTTTCCTTCATTCTTTGGACTATCTTTTCCGCTTTACAAATAATGGCGTGTTGTTTTTGTTGATTTAAAGGTAACTCCCAATGTTCCTGTAATTGAGACAAAGTCGATGTTAAATTGATAATTAGTTTTTCCGTTTTATAAAACATCTTTTGTTTCATGAGTGGTTTAATCTGAGTGGTGCGCATAGTATTTCCTCCTTTAAGTTTTTAAATTGAATTTTAGGTTTATGCAAAGATAAGGTTAGAATAACTTGTTTTATTCGTTTTGTCAATCATTTGTGCTATAATTAAATAAATTAGGGATGAGCCTGATTGGAGGATAGAAGTGGGAATTTTTGATTTTTTGCATCCCAAAAAAATTCGCGATTCATATGCGATTTCTCTTGATATTGGTACGGAGTTTGTTAAAGCTCTGATTTTTAAGGTTGAAAAAGATAAAGCTGTTGTGTTAGGAGTGGGCAAGCAACGTCAAAAATTATCGGATATGCAAGGCGGTACAGTTACCGATATTCATGGTGTTATTAAGAATTGCGAATCAGCGCTAGAACGTGCCGCGGAGCAAGCGGGAGTTTTACCGGAACAAGTTATTATTGGTATTGCCGGAGAATTAGTTAAAGGCACTACTACTACTGTTAAATATACTAGGGCTGAGCCCAAAACTAAAATTACCATGACCGAACTTCGTGATATTATTTCGCGCGTACAGCGTAGGTCTTTCGATCGAGCACGTTCGTTACTATCTTGGGAATCAGGTATTTCGGAAATTGATGTTAAGCTGGTTAACGCGGCGGTGGTAGACGTGCGCATTGATGGCTATAGAGTAACTAATCCATTGGGTTTCCAGGGTAAAGAAGTCCAAGTCGGTGTTTTTAACGCTTTTGCGCCAATCGTTCATTTAGGCGCCCTGCAAACTATCGCCGAATCTTTAAAACTGGATTTGCTTTCTATTACTGCTGAACCATATGCCGTAGCTCGTTGTATGGGTGAGGCGGAATCCAGCGAATTTTCCGCCATATTTATGGATATTGGCGGCGGCACCACTGACATTGCTATTGTTTCTTCGGGCGGAGTAGTTGGTACCAAAATGTTTGCATTAGGGGGACGAGCTTTTACTAAAAGACTTTCGCAGGCCCTAGGATTAACCTTTGCCGAGGCCGAAGAATTAAAATTAAAATATTCGCGTGGGGAATTGACTAACGAAGTTCAAGCAGCAAAAGTAAAAGAGGCCCTAAAAGCCGATTGTGAAGTTTGGTCAAGCGGTGTAGAATTAACATTAGGCGAATTCAATAATGTAGAATTATTGCCGTCAAGAATTTTGCTTTGCGGCGGCGGTTCGGCTTTACCCGATATCGAAGAAACACTAAAAAACAAAAAATGGTCCAGAAAAATTCCTTTTTCCCGTCAGCCCAGTATCCATTTTATTCGTCCCAAAGATGTAATTAACGTGGAAGATAAAACAGGCCAATTAAAAGATGCCCAAGATGTTACCCCTATGGCTATGGCTAATTTGGCCATTGAGTTAGTTGGTGAAGAAGAAATGTTAGATGGTATTTTAAGTAGAGTGGTGGGGAGTTTACGATCATAAAAATTTTAAAATAAATCTATGGAAGAATTAATTTATTTAGAATCTGATGAAGAAATAACCTCGGTTATTGATAAACTAAAAGCTATCGAAAGTAATTCGGTAGGTTTAGTTATTCCTCAAGGCGCTTCTCTAATTCAAAGTGTGGTTAATCTAAAACTTTTACAAAAAGAAGCCAAGTCCCTGGGTAAAGAAATCGCGGTAATTTCCCAAGATAAAATCGGCCGCAATCTAGCCAGCCAAATAGGTTTAACGGTTTATGTTTCCGCTGATTCTCCCAAACCTATTGTTGAACCGCTTAAGCCAGAAATGCCCAGTCAAGAAGTAATGGAAATCGACCTTTCCGAAAAAAAATCTGCGAAAGAAGCGGGGGTTAAAGTCAATCGCTATGACGATTCTGGTGGCCAGCCGGTTATTGTTAAAGAAGAACCACCAACTCATGTGGTAGCAAAACCGATTAGCGCCGAAAGTTATAAAATGCCGGAAACTCGTCCTCCTAAGAAACCGCGTAATTGGAAAAAGGCATTATTTATTATTGTGCCGATTCTTGCCGCTATAGTTTTACTTTATATTTTTTATCCCAAAGCTATTGCCACGTTAACCGTAAAAACACAAAGTTTTGAGCAATCAATTGATGTAACGCTAGATAATAACGTTAATAAAATCGATGTAACTCGTGCGGCTATGCCTGGAGAACTGCAAGAAGTGGAAAACGAAGAAAGCAAAGAATACAGTTCCACCGGTAAAAAAGAGGTGGGCGAAAAAGCTACCGGCAAAATCACCATTTACAACGAATGGGACGGCAGCCCGCATTCCTATCCATCGGGTACACGTCTTACTGGAGCCGGTAAAACTTTTTTAGCTAATGATTCGTTTACAGTTCCAGCCGGGACTTTATCGGGTGGCGCTATCCAAGCTGGCAAAACCGATATTTCTGTTACTGCCGAAGCAGCTAGTGATGCATATAATCTTAGCTCTACTACTTTTGTAGTAGAAGGCGCGCCAACTAAAGTTTACGGCAGAAACTCCAATAGTTTAACAGGTGGTTCTACCAGAGAGTTAACCGTTGTTTCTTCGGAAGATTTGAATAACGCCAAAGATAGCTTAAAAGCACAAATTGCCAAGAAAAACCATGAGGCCTTGGTTAAAAAAGCCGGTAACCAAAAAATTATTGACTCTAGCATCGAAGACGAAATAATATCTTCTAGCGCTAATAAAAATACCGGTGATGAAGCAGATAAATTTAAATTAACCACCAAGGTTAAGTCGCGAACTTTATCTTTTAGAGAAGACGATTTTCGTACTTTCTTAGGTCAAATTTTGGCTAGTAATATTCCCAGCGGTAAAAAATTAGTTCCTACCACCGCGGATGAAGTTTCTATAAGTAAAAGTGAAAATAATTTTTCACAAGGAGTAATGAAACTTACCGGCACAGTAAAAACCAGTTTAGCGCCCAATATTGACGAAGCTAAACTCAAAAAAGAAATCGCCAACAAGAGTAAATCCTCTGCCGAAGCAATTTTGAAAAATACCCCAGGCGTAGAAAATGCTTCAGTAGTTTTCCGTCCGGCTTGGTGGCTAAAAAAAGTCCCATCATTACAGCGGAATATTGAAATAAAATTTGATTATCTTACAAATCAATGAGTTATTTAGGCATAGATTTTGGAAAAAAAAGAATCGGTTTGGCCATTTCGGCTAGCGGCGTAATAGCCAGAGGTTACGTAACCCTGGCTTTTTCTAATTGTGACGATATTATCAGTAGAATTTTAGGAATTTGCGCCAAAGAAAAAGTGGAAAAGATTATCTTGGGTTTACCGAAATTAAAAAGCGGCGCCGACAGCCCGCAAACTATTAGTGTTCGAAAGTTTAAGGATTTACTCCGTGCAAAAACCAATTTACCCATTGTTTTTGTAGACGAATATCTTTCTTCCCATGAGGCAGAAGAAATGTTAAAAAGCAGCAATCCCAAAATTACTAAAGATAGACGCAAAATGCGCGAGCAAATCGATCAAGTGGCCGCTCAGGTCATCTTGGAGCAATATTTTAAATCAAGATAGCCAATGAAAAAAATATTATTAATAGTTTTATTTATCGTTGTTATGCTGTTAGTCATTGCGGGTGGCTGGATTTTGTATGAGATAAAAGTACCTTTTGGTAAATCCAGTGAAAACATTTTTTTCGAAGTTAAAGATGGGCAATCTACCTTAGAAATCGCTAAAAACCTGGAGTCGGAAAAAATTATTAGAAACTCTTGTTTTTTTGCGCTTTTTGTTAAAATTAAAAAACAAAATATGCTGCCCGGCCTTTATTATTTAAAAGCAAATATGAGTTTGTCGACAATTTTGAATCAGCTTTCTTTGGGTAAAATACAAGAATATAAAATTACCATTCCCGAAGGGTGGACTAATCAACAAATTGCTGATTATCTAGCCAAAAAAGAAATTGTGACTAAAGATGATTTTTTGGCTGCCGCAAGCGGCAAGGAAGGTTATTTATTCCCCGATACTTATCGACTGGCGACAGAAGTAAATTCAGCTGGAATCGTCCAAAAAATGATGGATAATTTTCAAACTAGAACTAAAGGTCTAGCCATCACCTCGGATGTAGTAATATTAGCTTCGATTTTAGAAAAAGAAGCCAAAACTTACGAGGATAAACAAATAATTGCCGGAATCTATCAATCAAGATTAAAATTAGGTATGTCTTTAGAATCTTGTCCCACCGTGCTTTATGCTATGGGAGTTGTTAAAGACCAACTATCATTAGATGATTTGCAATTTGTTTCTCCTTATAATACGTATTTGAATAAAGGACTGCCTCCTGGGCCGATTTGTAATCCTGGCCTGGATTCCCTCAAAGCGGCGCTAGATGCCAAAGATTCCGATTACCTTTTCTTTTTATCCGATAAAGACGGTAATATCCATTTTGCTGCGACTAAGGCAGAACACGATCTCAATAAAGAAAAATATTTATAAATAAACCATTGCCAAGAGTAGGTTTATTTGTTAATCTAACCATAAGAGGAACAAATGGCAAAATTTGGTGATATTTTAGGACTCTTTTCTCATGATATTGGCATTGATTTAGGTACGGCCAATACTTTGGTGTACGTGAAAGGCAAGGGCGTTGTAATAAATGAGCCATCAGTAGTGGCAATTAATCAAAAAACTAAAGAAGTGCTAGCTATTGGTGAAGAAGCCCGCAAAATGGTGGGACGCACCCCTGCTCATATTGTGGCTATTAAACCCTTGGTTGACGGAGTGGTAAGTGACTTTGAGGTTACTGAACAAATGCTTCGTTATTTTATTACTAAAATCCACAAAGAAAAATTTTCCCTTTTTCCGAGGCCCAGGGTAGTAATCGGCATTCCTTATGGCGTGACCGAGGTAGAGCGACGCGCTGTGGAAGAAGCGGCTATTAACGCCGGTGCCAGAGAAGTTTATCTTATTGAAGAACCGGTAGCAGCTGCCATTGGCGCCAGGTTACCTATTCAAGAAGCAGCTGGTTCAATGATGGTGGATATTGGCGGCGGTACCACCGAAGTGGCGGTGATTTCTCTAGGCGGAATCGTGGCTTCACGATCAATCAGAATCGCGGGCAATGAAATGGACGAAGCCATTAAAGAATTTGCTCGTGATCAGCTGAATCTTTTGATTGGTGATCGCATGGCCGAACGCGTTAAAATTGAAGCTGGTTCGGCGTTGCCTTTTAAGGAAAAAGTTACTATTCCTATGCGTGGTCGCGACCTTGTTACAGGATTACCCAAAGAAGTAATAGTGAACGACGAGCAGGTTCGTAAAGCTTTGAGTAAATCTATTAATCAAATCATTGAAGCAATCAAAAATACCATTGAAGAAACTCCGCCCGAACTCGTTGCGGATATTATGGAAAAAGGTATTGTGCTGGCTGGCGGCGGGGCACTGCTTCGTGGCTTTGATAAATTAATTAGTCAAGCTACGGCCAATCAGGTGATTATCGCTGATGATCCTTTAACCTGCGTGGTTCGCGGCACTGGTGTAGTTTTGGAAGATCTTGATAATCTCAAAGAAATATTGCTCCCAACCGAGTTTAAAAAATAATATTATACACAAATACGCAGATCTCACAGATGGCACTGATGAATAATAAAAAGTGTAATAATTATGGATAACGATCTGACATACAAAATCATAGGTTTTTCTTACAAGGTATATAACGAATTTGGATATGGTCACAAAGAAAAAATATATCAATCAGCTATAGAAAAATTATTCAAGATAACAAATTAGTTTACAAAAAAGAACTTTATTGCCCATTGTCTTTTGAGGGCAAAGTAGTCGGTAAATATTATTTAGATTTTTTAGTTGGGAAGAAATTAATTGTTGAACTGAAAGTGGCAGAAAATTTCTACCCAAAGTATGTAAAACAAGTAATAAACTATCTTGTAGCTAACAATTTAAAACTGGGGTTGATTATTTTGATAAGTAAAGAGGGTATAAGGATTAAAAGAATAATTAATTAGAATATTTGTGTTATCAGTGTAATCTGTGTATCTGAGTAATAATATGAAACCAAGTCGTTTTTTAATCATTATTGCGATTGTGGCAATTTTGGGTCTAGCTTTTTCGACTTCTTTAAATCCAGCTAGAAATATTTTTGTTGAGATTGTTTCTCCATTTAGTCATTTTTTTACCAATACCGGCACGCGCGTTAGCGATTTCTTTCATACTATTGGTTCTATTAGCAGGTTAGCGCGTGAAAACAAAGAATTAACTACCAATAATTTAGAATTAGAATCAAAATTAGCTAATTTAGATGAAGTTAGTCACGAGAATGCTCTATTAAAACAAGAGTTAGGGTTTTATCAAAAAGAGAAGGAAAATGAATTAGTTCCAGCTCAAGTAATCGGTTCTTCGCCTTCTGGATTTTTACAAACAATAAAAGTTGATAAGGGATTAGCAAACGGAATCAGACAAGGTTCAGTGGTACTTTCCAGAGGGTTTTTGATTGGTAAAGTTAGTCAAGTCAATGAGAATAATGCTGAAGTGTTTTTAATAAATAATTCTAATTCATTGATTCCGGTAGTACTACAAAATTCTCGCGGTACGGGAATTTTAAAAGGCGGGTTATCGGGCATGATAGTAGAAGATATTGCCCTAGACAGTAAAGTGCAAATCGGTGAAATGGTTTTAACCAGCGGTTTAGGAGAAGAAACTCCAGGTGGTTTACCAATTGGTACAGTCGAAAAAATGCTTTCCGTTCGTTCGGAAATTTTTCAGGAAGTGTCAGTTAAATCACCAATTGAATTTGGCAAGTTAGAAATTGTTTTTATTACTAAATAACATCTATGAAATTTTTTGTTAATTTATTATTAATTATAGCGGCGGTGATTTTACAAATATCTTTGGTAAAAGAATTTAGTATTTATTTTGCAGTAATTAATATAATCCTTATAATCATGCTAATGTTAGTGTTTGCAAATCGTCCAATAGAGGCCTTATGGTGGGCGGGACTGGGTGGTATTGCGCTTGATTTAGTTTCGCCAGCAAGATTCGGTTTATTTACCCTGTCGCTACTAGTTATTTATTATGTTGTAAACTTGCTTATTCAAAAAGTATTTACCGATCCCAATATAATCGTGGTAGCAACCATATTTTTTGTAAGCAGTATTTTTGTTGATGCAGCTTGGTTATTTGTTAATCCCTCATGGCAGGTTCTGCTTATCAACGCCATATACAATACTGTCGTGGGAAGTGTATTTTATTTTTTGTGCCGAGATCGTTTACGTCCGAAAGAAGCAATCAGAATATCATAAAAAGGAGTTTATATTGGATATTTTTGGAAATGCTGATAAACAAATCGGTAAAATAGATTCTGATCTTTCTGAATATCAGCATCATGTTGAGACCGAACCCAAAGATGTTTTAGAAGAGGAGAGTAAAAAACCAGGTTTCGGTATTTTTTATATTCTCTTAGTAATTTTTTCTTTAATTTTAGTTTTTCGCGCGCTTGACTTACAGGTGGTACAAGCCGCCAAATATCAATATTTAGCTGAAGGAAACCGTATTAGATCGCGTACCATTGAAGCTCCTCGCGGAATTATTTACGATTCTCAAGGAAAAATTTTAGCTAACAATAGTTCCTCCTTTGATTTAGAAGTATATCCGGCCGATTTACCTCAGAAAAAAGAAGATCGGGAGAAAGTTTACGAGGCTTTAGCGAAAAACTCTAATATTAATATTGAAGAACTGAAAAATAATATCCAAACTAAAGGATTATATTCTCTTGAGCCCATTGTCTTAGCCAAAAACATTTCGCGTGACGAAGCCCTACTTTTAAAGGTTAAATATGCTTCTATGGCAGGAGTAGAAATCTCTAACCGCCCTCTCCGTCAGTACGATAACACCATTACTCTTTCGCATGTTTTGGGTTACGTGGGAAAAATTTCTCAAGAGGAATTGGCAAAAGATTCTAATTATAAAATGACTGACCAAATAGGTAAATCCGGCCTAGAATCATTTTACGAAGAAAAACTCAAGGGCCAAGATGGCAGTGAAAAAATGGAAGTTAATTCCAAAGGTCAAATTCAAAGATTGCTTTCCACGCTTGAACCGGTCGCAGGCAAAGACTTGGTTTTAACTTTAGATTTAGATTTGCAAAAGAAAATCACAGAAACATTAAATGCTATGGCTGAAAAAAGTTCTAAAAAAGCGGTGGCTATTGCCATGAATCCCCAGACAGGAGGGATATTGGCGATGGTAAGTTTGCCGGGGTATGATAATAATCTTTTCTCTAGTGTTAATTTTAACGAAGAATATAAAAAATTGGCAGAAAATGTTAATAATCCTCTTTTTAATCGTGCAATTTCCGGTACATATGCATCAGGTTCCGTCATTAAGCCATTTATAGCTTCAGCTGGTTTACAAGAAAACATCATTTCCGAAAATACAACTATTAATGATCCAGGAGAGATAAAAGTTGGGGAATGGACTTTTCCTGATTGGAAAGTGCATGGTCTAGTAGATGTCCGGAAAGCCATTGCCGAAAGTTGTGATGTTTTCTTTTATGCGGTGGGAGGCGGTTGGGACAAAATTAAAGGTTTAGGAGTTAAAAAAATCAAAGAATATTTAGAAAAATTCGGCTTTGGGGCAAAGACCGGTATTGATTTAACCGGTGAAGAAAAGGGTTTGGTGCCTGACAGCGATTGGAAGAAAAAGGTCAAAAAAGAAGCCTGGTATATTGGCGACACCTATCATCTTTCTATTGGTCAAGGAGACATTAATGTTACACCGTTACAGATAGTTAATGGAATTTCGGCAATTGCTAATGGCGGCAAGCTTTATAAGCCACATTTATTAGACAAGGTTGTTGATTCTCAAGGAAACGAATTAGAAAAATATCAATCAGAAATAATCAGTGAAAATTTTATTGATAGCAATATTATCCGAATTGTTCAGGAAGGCATGCGTCAAACTATCACCAGCGGGTCTGCAAGATCGCTTAATGATTTAACTGATAAAAACGGTAATGCAGTTGAGGTTACTGGTAAAACCGGAACCGCGGAATTCGGCACGGAAGATAAAACACATGCTTGGTTTGTTACTTATGCACCATTCGATAATCCTTCTATTGCCATGGTTATTTTAGTAGAGGGAGCTGGCGGCGGTGACGAAGCAGCCGTACCTGTAGCTAAAGAAATTTTACAGTATTATTTTAATCGTTGATTGATGTCTTATCCACAGACACTTATTGACAAAGTAATCAGGTTCCTATAAAATATTACGAGATATCATTTTTAAGAAAGGTAATTGTAATAATATGACAGAAATAATTTTAACCAATGAAGGTTTAGAAAAACTAAAAAAAGAGCTCGATGAGTTTAAAAACGTCAAGCGGCCTGAAGTGCGCGAACGTATTAAACGTGCTAAAGAATTCGGCGATTTAAGCGAAAACGCTGAATACGAAGATGCGCGCAACGAACAATCTTTTACCGAAGGCAGAATCCAAGAATTGGAAGAAACACTAAAAAATGCCAAGGTCATTTCCGGTGGCACTAGCGGTTCAACTATTTCTATCGGTCATACGGTTACTATGGATTGTTCGGGCGAAAAATCTACTTATCAAATTGTTGGTGCTACTGAATCAGATCCTCTACAAGGTAAGATTTCTTCTGAATCTCCTATTGCCAAAGCGATTTTAGGTAAAAGTAAGGGCGAAAAAGTAGCCATACAAACTCCAGATGGCTCCATGGAATGTAAAATTTTAGAAGTTAAATAATTTTTTGCGTTTTTATAAAATCTTGCGGAGAAAGTCCGCAGAGTTAAAAAATTTCTCTTGTAATAGGAGAAATTTTTTAGTAAGATTAAAATAATAAAATGCCTTTAGAAATTTAGTTAATTAGACATTAGAAATTGAGGAAAAATGGCTTTTTGGGTAGATGAAACAGTCAAAGATGTTATCGCAAGAAAAGAAAAAAAATATTTAGTCACCGACTATAAAACCCCTTCCGGGCGTGTTCATGTCGGCGCGCTGCGCGGTGTCATAATTCATGATGTTATTTATAAAGGCATCAAAAACCTAAAAAAGAAAGCTGATTACTGGTATGGGTTTGATGATTTTGATCCCATGGATGATTTACCCGATAACCTCCAAGAAAAATTTAGCCAATATATGGGTATGCCTCTTTGCAACATTCCCTCACCAGATAAAGCCCACAAAAATTATGCCGAGTATTTTGCCGATGAATTTACAGAAGTTTTTGATGGTTTAAACGCCAAACCACGTATTGTCTGGGCCTCGGAATTTTATCGAGCCGGAAAATACGATAAAGCCATAAAAATTGTATTAGATAATGCCGCAAAAATTAGAGAAATTTATAAGGAAGTTTCTGGTAGTGTTAAACCCAAAGATTGGTATGGTTTGCAGGTAGTTTGTCCCAAGTGCGGCAAAATAGGCACGACCAGAGTGTACGATTGGGATAAAAAAGAAGTCAGTTTTATTTGTGATGAAAATTTAGTCAAATGGGCCAAAGGTTGTGGTTATAAAGGCAAGATTTCTCCCTTTGGCGGCCAGGCTAAGATGCCTTATAAAATCGAGACAGCCGCTAAATGGTTTACTTTTGGTTCTTCAGTAGAATTAGCGGGAAAAGATCATTATACCAAGGGTGGAACTTTTGACGTGGCTAGAAAAATCGCACTTGAGATTTTCAAAACAAAACCCGCTTATGGCTTCGGTTATGAATGGTTTTTAACTAGCGGCAAAAAAATGAGTTCTTCTCGCGGCGTAGGCGTATCTGCCAAAGAAATCTCCGAAGCAGTACCGGCTGAATTATTAAGATTTTTAATGGTGCGAACTCGCGCCAAAAGGACTATTGATTTTGATATTTATGGAGAAACAGTCCCACTTCTTTACGATGAATTCGATCGCTGTGTCGATTCTTATTTAAAAGATAAAGAATCAGATTTAGGTCGCGCTTATAATTATTCCATGTTGGGGATAAAACCTCCTATATATCGTTTACGATTTTCTAAAATTGTTTATTTGTTACAAATGCAACGAACGAATATTTATAAATATGCCGAAGAAGAAGCAGGCAGAAAACTTGATAAAAATGAAATGGAAGAATTAAAAATCAGAGCAGGCTATGGAGAAAAATGGTTGAAAAATTACGCTCCCGATAATTACAAATTTACCATTCAAGAAAAAGTTCCACTTGTAGTTCAGAAACTAAATAAAATCCAAAAAGATTTTTTAATGGAAATTGCTAAATTACTAGAGCATAAGAAATACCAAGGTGAAGATTTACATCAAGAAATTCATGAAATTAAGAAAACAAGCGGCATTAATCCGCGCGAGGCCTTTTCGGCAATTTATTTAGCCATTTTAGGTAAAGATTCCGGTCCCCAAGCCGGTTGGTTACTGGCCAGTTTAGATCGAGAATTTGTCATAAAAAGATTTAAAGAAATAATAAATTAAAATTATTAGTGATTATTCGCGACAAAATTCGCGTTTGATTAGTGAGGTTGTATTATGTTAGACATAAAATTTGTGAGAGAAAACAAAAAATTGGTGGAAACTGCTATCAAAAATAAGAATGCCAAAGCCGATTTGGAAAAAATTTTAATGCTGGACGAGAAAAAACGCAGTTTGCATGAAAGAGTAGATTTACTTCGTCGCGAAAAAAATGAGTTATCCAAGGGGAAAATTGATATTACCAAAGCCAAAAAAGTTAAACAGATGCTTAAAGATCTGGAGCCAGAACTCACAGAAAAAAGTGAAGAATTACTTGAATTAATGTATCATTTACCAAATATTCCTGCCAAAGACGTATTAGTGGGTAAAAATGATAAAGAAAATAAAGTTATTAAAACTCACGGAACGCCTAAAGATTTTTCCTTTAAAGTTAGAGATCATATGGAATTGGCCGAATCGTTGGATCTAATTGATGTCAAACGCGCGGCTAAAGTTTCGGGGAGCCGTTTTAGTTATCTTAAAAATCAGGCTGTACTCTTAGAATTTGCATTGGTTCGTTGGATCATGGAGGAACTAGCTGAAGTTGGTTTTCAACCAATTATTCCTCCAGTCTTGGAAACTTCTGCCACTGCCAAAGGTACGGGATATTTCGAAGCACTGGGCGACGATGCCTATCATACCCGAGAAGATGAAATGATTTTAGTTGGCACTTCCGAGCAATCAGTCGTTCCTTATTATACGGACGAAATAATTGAAGGAAATTTACCAAAAAGATTTATTGCCTTTTCCACTTGTTTTCGCCGCGAAGCCGGCAGTTACGGAAAAGATGTAACAGGAATATTTCGCCAACATCAGTTTGATAAATTGGAAATGGTGTCGTTTGTCCAAAAAGAAAAATCCGATGAAGAACACGAGTTTATTCTTTCTTTGGAAGAAAAACTGGTTAAAGCGTTAAAACTTCCCTATCAAATTTCCAAAATGTGTACCGGTGATTTAGGCTTACCTGCGGCTAGGAAATACGATATTGAAGTATGGATTCCTTCACAAAACCAATATCGTGAATTAACTAGTTGCTCAACTTGTACTGATTTTCAATCCCGCCGGTTAAATATTCGTTATCGTAATAAAGATGGCAAACCAATATTCGTTCATACCTTAAACGGTACAGGATTGGCTATTGGTAGGGCTTTAATTGCCATTATGGAAAACTATCAACAAAAAGATGGTAGTATTAAGATCCCTCAAGTGCTGCAACCATACTTGGGTTTTGATAAGATAATTAAGAAGTAATTTCAAAACTGTTTAAATGTTCAGATGATTTAATGTTTAAATGAACAAGGAGTTTTATGCAAATTATTGTGAAAGGCGCTAAAGGATTTGAGATTTTTCCGGAGAATAAGGAGTACGCCGAAGAAAAATTTTGTAAATTTCAAAAATTAGTTAAAGAACCGGCAGTTTTAGAAATTATTTTCGAGCACACACATGGGACTCGCGCCAATATTGATAAAAAAATTATTCTTAATTTTACTATGCCGGGGCTAAAACAAGCCGAGCATTTTGAAAATACTGCTACTCATTTTACTGAAGCCATTGATGTGCTTGAGGAAAAATTTGAAACATTTATTCTGCGTGCTAAAGAAAAAAGAGACGAAGAAAGAAAACAAGAAAAATAACTACCCTGAAAGGATAAAATTGCAATGAGTTTTTTAGATAAATTATTTGGTGATCCTAATGTTAGAGAAGTCAAAAAGTTAGAACCAATTGTGGCTCTTATTAACGATTTAGAGAAAGATTATGAGAAACTAACTGACGATGACTTACGACTAAAAACCAAAGACTTTAAACAACGAATAGCTAATGGAGATACCTTAGATGATATTTTACCCGAGGCCTTCGCTGCAGTACGAGAAGCTGGCAAACGTGCTTTAGGACAACGCCACTACGATGTGCAATTAATGGCTGGTATTATACTTCATCAAGGTAAAATTGCTGAAATGAGAACGGGTGAAGGAAAAACCTTAGTGGCAACTTTGCCGCTCTATCTTAACGCGCTTAGTGGTAAAGGATGTCATTTAGTTACCACCAACGATTATCTAGCGCGCGTTGGTGGTGGTTGGATGGCGCCGGTTTATCATGCTTTGGGAATTTCCATTGGAGTTATCGCCCACGAATATTCGGCGCGCTTTAATCCAAAATATTTAGACCCGCACGACCATGGTGATGATCGACTTAATCATTGGGAACCTTGCAGCCGTCACGAAGCATATTTAGCTGATATTACTTATGGCACTAATAATGAATTTGGATTTGATTATCTTCGCGATAATATGGCAGTGGCGCCCGAACAACTGGCTCAGCGCGATTTAAATTTTGCTATTGTTGATGAGGTTGACTCAATTTTAATTGATGAAGCGCGTACACCTTTAATTATTTCGGCTCCAGCTGAGGAATCTGCTTCACTTTATCAGCGGTTTGCTGCTTTAATTCCACAGCTATCAAAAGACAAAGATTTTAAAGTTGACGAAAAAGAACGTACCGCAACTCTGACCGATGACGGTATTAAAAAAATGGAGCAACTGCTTAATTTACCCAACATTTATGATCCAAAAAATATCGCCTTAATTCATCATTTGGAAGAAGCGCTTAAAGCCCATGCGTTATTTCGCCGTGACAAAGATTATGTAGTAAAAGATGGCGAAGTAATTATTGTTGATGAATTTACCGGTCGGCTTATGCAAGGTCGTAGGTATAGCGAGGGATTACATCAAGCTATTGAAGCCAAAGAAGGCGTGGAAGTTAAAAAAGAATCAGATACTTTAGCAACAATTACTTTTCAAAATTTGTTTAGAATGTATAACAAGCTTTCTGGTATGACTGGTACTGCTGCTACCGAGGCAGAAGAATTTTATAAGATTTATAAATTGGATGTCTTAGAAATTCCTACTAACAGAGAAATGGTCAGAATTGACAAAGAAGATCTTATCTATAAAACCAGACAGGGTAAACTAAGCGCGATCATTAACGATGTAAAAGAACGAAATGCCAAAGGTCAGCCGATTTTAATTGGCACAATATCAATTCAAAAAAATGAAGAACTGTTTCGACTTTTAAAAAGAAACGGTGTAAAACATCAATTGTTAAATGCTAAGCAGCACGAGAAAGAAGCTAAGACTATTGCCGATGCCGGTAAAGTCGGAGCTGTAACGGTAGCTACTAATATGGCCGGTCGTGGTGTAGATATTATTTTAGGCGGCAAATTTCCAGAAAAAGGCACCAAAGAAGAAATTAAAAAATGGGAAGAAGAGCACGCAAAAGTTCTTAAATTGGGTGGTCTTTACGTTATTGGCACCGAGCGTCATGAAGCACGCCGCATCGATAATCAGCTTAGAGGTCGCGCCGGACGCCAAGGAGATGCTGGTGAAAGTCAATTCTATGCTTCTATGGAAGATGACTTAATGCGTATCTTTGGTGGCGAGAGAATGCAAGTAATAATGGAACGCTTGGGGTTACCAGATGATCAACCGATTAAACACAAAATGATTTCCGGTTCTATCGAATCAGCTCAAAAAAAAGTTGAAGGTCATAATTTCGATATTAGAAAACATTTGGTTGAATATGATGATGTGATGAATAAACACCGTGAAGTAATTTATCGTAAGCGTAGAAAAATTCTTTTCCTCGATCCCAAGAAAGATAATTGGCTACACGAAGAAATAAAAACGCTACTCGACGAAAATGGCATTAAAACTATTTATGAGAAAGAAAAACAAATTGGCCTAGAAAATTGGCGCCAAGTGGAAAGAATGGTCTATCTTAGAGCTATCGATAGTTTATGGATCGAACACCTTAATACTATGACGGAATTACGCGAAAGTGTGGGCCTAAAAGGGTACGCTCAAAAAGATCCTCTGGTTGTTTATAAAGAGGAAGGATTTCATACTTTTACTCGTTTATTAAAATCAATCGAGGTTCAAGTCGCCGATATTTTAACAAAGTTGCAAATTGAAGCGCGGCCAACGCCTCCAAACGTGGTTGAGGCTAGCCCTATTCCTCAAAAGGCGGAATTTAAAGGCGCTGATGAGAACTTGGCTAGTGGTGGAATTCAAGCTCCCGAGCTTGTCGAAGAACCAATTAAGCAGACAAACCCTGCTAATTCAGGTGTCACGGTTTCGGTTCGACAAACTTCTGATCCGAAATCATCACAACCGCAAACCCGCGCTTATGCAAAAGTCGGCCGCAACGACCCTTGCCCTTGCGGATCAGGCAAAAAGTATAAAAAATGCCATGGGAAATAATTATGAATTTTGAACCGGGTCAAATAATTGATAGATTTCATAGTAAAAAAAACAAAGAGATTATTCTCAAAATTCCAAAAATGGGTTGGGAAAAACAATACCAGAGTTTTATCAATAGTATTATAGCCGAAGATGATTATATTATATATGATGAATCTCTCGATTTCGAAGACGAAAATAAATTTATCCAATCCGAACTCGATAAAATTAAGGATAAAAAAGGATTTTGTCTAACCGCTTTTTATCAAGATGAAATTATTGGCGGTACTACTATAGATTTTGGTAAAGGGCGCAAGAAACACGTGGCTACTTTTGGTATCGCCATTAAAGAAGGTTTCCGGGAAGAAGGAATCGGTACTAAAATGATGGAAATTCTTTTTGAGTATGTTAAAAGAACGGGGATACGGCTAATTGAACTAGAAGTTTTTGCTACCAATAAACGAGCTATTGGCGCTTACCGGAAAATGGGTTTTATTAAACATGGCGAATTACCCCGCGCGATTTATCGTAAAGGTAAATTTGTTAATGCCATTTTAATGAATAAAAATTTATGACCAATTTAGAAATTGCCAAACAAATTAGCGAAATCGGCGATATGTTGGAAATTCTCGACAATCCCAAAGATACTTTTAGGATTATTGCTTATCATAATGCAGCGCGCCGAATCGAGATGATGAGCGAAGAACTAGATGATGTTTACGGAAAGAGCGGAGTAAAAGGACTAAGAGGAATAAGCGGTATTGGTGAATCTATTGCAAATTCGATCGAAGAACTATTAATTAAGGGTAAGATTTCTTACCGCGAAGAGCTGATTAGAAAAGTTCCCCCGGTCATTATAGAATTCACCCGAATCCCGGGAGTCGGGCCCAAAACCGCGCTTAAACTTTTTAAAGATTACCGAGTTAGTACCATTAAAGAACTTAAAAAAACAATTACTAATGACAAAAGTGAAAAGTATTTTCTCACGAAGTCTAAAGAAAACATCTTAGCTGGTATCGATGAACTCAATAATTTAACCGGTCGAATGCTACTCTCTTTTGCCGAACCAATTGCTCGCGAGATTTTGACCGTTTTGCGTATCTATCCAGAGGTGAAAAACGCTGATGCGGTTGGTAGCTTAAGAAGAATGAAGGAAACAGTCGGAGATATAGACATAATCGCTGCGCTCAAAGGAAAAAGTAAAAACGTAAAAGGAAAAAGTGTTGTTGAAAGATTTATTACAGAGCCGTTTGTTCAAAAAGTGATTTCTCATGGCGACACCAAAGCCACAATTTTACATAAGCGTGGGGTGCAAGTTGATTTAGAAATTTTGCCCGCCGCGGAATATGGGTCGCTTTTACAACATTTTACTGGTAGTAAAGATCATAATATCCATTTACGCACTTGGGCGGAGAAAAATAAATTTTCTATTTCCGAGCACGGTGTCAAAAAGCTAAGAGCTAATGGCCAACAGCTGATCAAATGCGATGCCGAGGAAAAGGTTTATAAAACTTTAGGAATGCAAACACCAATTCCGGAAATGCGCGAAGATCGTGGTGAAATTGAACTCGCCTTAGCCCACAAACTTCCCAAAAATATCGTCACCACCAAAGATATCAGAGCTGATTTACATTTACATTCTACCTGGTCGGAAGGAGAGCAAAGTATTGGTGAACTTGCCG
>Ga0247841_10001622_pt1 | contig 49106 bp, 57 predicted proteins | sample LaCruzMarch2015__2_FD_192410 | JGI IMG/M metagenome (GOLD analysis project Ga0247841, IMG submission 192410) | Freshwater microbial communities from meromictic Lake La Cruz, Castile-La Mancha, Spain - LaCruzMarch2015_18m | ecosystem: Environmental > Aquatic > Freshwater > Lake | place: Spain... | reverse complement strand
GACATTACCCACTTGTAGAGCATGAACGTTTTGCAAGATAAATTGAGCCCTTTTCTGTTAATTCTGTTCTTTCTGTGGTAAAAAATAATTGAGGTTTAAATGTGCGGTATAGCAGGTATTTATAACCTGAACGGCAAAAATGCAGACCAGAATCTATTATTGAAGATGACAGACCTGATCAGGCACCGCGGTCCTGATGACGAAGGCTATGCGCTGATAAATACCAAAGCCGGCAGCGTCGTCAAAGCCGGCGGTCAGGATACGATTGCTGAATTGAAAGGGCAATTTCCTGCGCTGCCTGTGCAGACAAATGCAGACCTGGCTTTCGGTTTCAGACGTTTGTCTATTTTAGACCTTTCTCCCAAAGGGCATCAGCCGATGTCTGATCTGGAAGGAAGCTGCCACATCGTCTTTAACGGCGAGATTTACAACTATTTGGAACTGCGCTCAGAACTGGAAAAGCTCGGACATAGCTTTGACACTCATACCGATACGGAAGTTATCATTGCTGCTTATAAACAGTGGGGAACAGATTGTTTGACCCGCTTCATCGGCATGTGGGCATTTGCTTTGTATGACTTTAAGGCAAAGATACTGTTTTGTGCCAGAGATCGTTATGGCATCAAACCTTTCTACTACACAATGGACAAGGACACCTTCTGCTTCGGCTCAGAGCTTAAACAGCTGCTGGTTTGCCCTGTAAGTAAAGAACTCAATCTGCCGATGCTCTGGCGCAGCACTAAAATCAACGCTCTGTTGGCTTATGGCGAAGAGACTTACTTTAATCAGATAAAAGCGCTTAAGCCGGGGCATTTCGCCATTTTAAAGAATGGGCTACTCTCTGTGCAGGTTTATGATGAATGGGACATTTCTGCCTTTGAGCAAAGCAAACTTAGCTTCCCGGAAGCGGTGGAGCAATATAGAAGCCTCTTTTTAGACAGCGTCAAACTCCAGATGCGCAGTGATGTGGAAGTGGGAAGCTGCCTGAGTGGCGGAATGGATTCCAGCGCTATTGTCTGCACGGCTGCCGGCTTGACAGATAAACCTTTCCAGACCTTTTCATCCTATTATGCGGAAGATAAGGCTCTGGACGAAAGAGCATGGATAAAACTCGTGGCAGAGCAGACCAAGGCAGTTTCACACCTCATCTCACCTACTTTTGACAAGACAATTGAGTGGTTTGAACAAGCCACTTGGCATAATGATATGCCTGTGGGTGGCGGATTTGTTTCACAGTACGCTGTGATGCAGCTTGCCCGCTCCCAAGGTGTGAAAGTGCTATTAGACGGACAGGGTAGCGATGAACTGACTGCCGGCTACAATCATGCTTTTTACCGTTACTTTGCAGATATGCTCAGACAAGGCAAGCTCGGGCAAATGGATAAGCAGATGCACCAATATTTCAAAGGCAAGCCGATTAAGACCGTCCTGAGCAGCATTCCCAAGATATTTATGTCTGCTTTGCTAACGGAAAATCAGCTTTATAATATTGAATTCAAACATTATAGATTTGACCCTTTCAATGCAGACTTCCAGACCAAAGCCAAGGTTCAATTGCGCAACAGACAAAGCCTGCTCAGTGAAATCAAAGACCTGCCGACCTCCAGACTGAGCAATTTCCTCTATAATATGATGCACAGCACGAGTATCCAGACTTTGCTGCTGTATGAAGACCGCATGGCAATGGCGCACAGCGTGGAAAGCAGAGTGCCCTTTCTCGACCACCGCTTAGTGCAATTTGCCTTTTCCCTGCCCTCGGAGTATAAAATCCACCCCCCCTATGGCAAACATGTGCACCGTGAAGCTATGAAAGACATCATCCCTTCGGCAATTTACAACCGTAAAGACAAGGCTATCTTCTCAACTCCGTTTATCTCATCCTGGCTCAAGGGCAGCCTTTCAGCCTATGTGACAGAGATTTTCAATTCAAGAGAATTCAGACAGCGCGGCATTTACAACCTGCCAGTGATTGAGCAAAAGTGGACAGCCTTCAAAAGCGGCAGCCAGGCAGATGGCGAAATGCTGTTTAATGTACTTGCCCTGGAGATGTGGTTCCGAACATTTACATAATGAAGTTTGTCATCCTGAGCTTGTCGAAGGATAGACAAATTACAAAGCAGAGAGTCATCCTGAGCCTGTCGAAGGATGAAACCATATTAGTTTTTTAGAGACACGAAGTCACGGAGACACAGAGATTAGGAGTGGAACTGTGGAACGATCAATTTGTAACCCCTATACAATCGTTGATGAGTGCGTATCCCAACCCCTTTAAAACAAATCTTAATATAGAATTTTACCAGCAAAGAAAACATAACATCAGATATCTCCATCTACAACATCAAAGGGCAGCTTATCCGCTCCTGGAAGAATATTAAGTCTCAAGAACTGAACTGGGATGGCAAAGACAACATAAATCATCCTGTCGGCAGCGGTGTGTATTTGATAAAGACAAAGCAGGGAAAGCAGTTATACACAGCAAAAGTAATCAAGCTTTAGGAGTTTACATCAATATAGCAATAAGTAAAAAGAGTTTGAGGATTTAAACCTAACCAGAAATAATCCTTGACAACATTACACAAACATCTATAATGTTTATATATTTTACGGAGGTCTTATGAACAACAGAGTTTTTCTTATAACCATGCTTCTACTTTTCTGTTTATGTCTGACGCAACTGCAGGCTAACAATCCATTTGACAAGCGTATTATCAGCACCTTATACCAGAAAGTGATGACTTATCCTGAAGGCACGCTGCACATGGAAGTAAACTACACTTATACCGACACTGAGCCTGCTTTGGTCAACACAATGAGCACAAGCACGACAACAATTACGGGTGAAGACAGCACCACAGTAACGGCATTTTCTTCTTATGAAGGCAGTGTGACTATGGAAAATGATATCACCAAAGTCGAGTATTTTGAATATAAAGACGGTGTGCCGGGATATTATGGCTATTTCAAGTTCCTGTTTAATCCTGATGGTGACCTGCTTGAGTTTAATGTTGTGCATCCCAGTCTTTCCGATTCGCTCCATGCTTATTTCCGGTATCGGGCTGTCAATCAACCGGATAGCATGTATTATATGAAGAGCGTTAATCCCAATGTCACCTATTATTTACTTTACTATGACGAGCTTGACCGTTTAGACTATTCTTTGCAATATCTTTATGTCCCTGGGGAATATAATACTCTCTACAGAAGATTTACTTCGAATTATGGTTCAGAGCCGGAGCGTTACCCTAACTCATTGGATTTTAACAACCATAGGCTTTACAATATGAGCGGTGCCTGGAATGGCGCTTTTGAGGAATCCACCCCCATTTTTGATAAGAACTATGCGCCTATATCAATTGTGCACGAACAGTGGGACAGTTGGAACGAGTATTGGTTTACTTTGGATAGCTCTGTTTACGGAGCTGAAGTCGTAAATAATCAAATTACCTTGCTTGAGGGTCAGCCCGGCAGTTACATGGGTCACTATTATTTTGATGAATTCGGGTCATATATCGGCAGACACACTGATGTAACCGATGGCTCTTATAACGATTATTACATCAACTGGTCATACAATGTTCCCACTGAAGACCCTGTCATAACGCCGGCTCCGTCTGTTTTATCAGTATATCCCAATCCCTTTAAAGCCAGCCTTAATATCAAACTGGACAGCAAAGCTAAACAGGCAAGCGATATCTCCATTTACAACATCAAAGGTCAGCTCATCCGCACCTGGAAAAACGTGAAAGCGGAAGAACTTTCATGGGATGGCAGGGACAACAATAACAAGCCTGCTTCCGGCGGAGTTTATCTGATTCAAGCTAAGCAGGGAAACTCGACATCCTGCCGTAAGGTTATCAAACTATAGTCATTGCTAAAAGTCTTACATTGAATATGGAGGCACAGATGAAGACAACACTTATGTTCATTTTGTTCACTGCAATTGCAACGCTCTGTTTCGGCGGAGCGATTCAAATTGGCGCAGGTTTGGATTTAGCCGGCAATCACGAAATTACAGGTAACACAAACAGTCCTAATTCTGATGTCGCTACAGGAATCAGCCCCTATCTGGAACTTCTGGCGCAAAAAGGTGCTTATTTGTATGGTATTGGAGTTGAATATCAAATTCAGCGCAAAGTCGATTTTCCCAACTATCCCGGCAAGATGGGATTTGTTCCAATCTATGGAGTAGCGCGTTATCAAATACCTGTGGCTGGAGGCGTCAAACCTGAAGTGATAGGTCAGATGGGCTACAACTTGTTGAAAGCGGATGATGATTATACTTCCGGAGCAGACTTATCCGGCGGGGTTTATTGGGGTATTGGAGCAGGCGCGGTCTCCGGCAGCTACGTCGGTCAGTTTATGTTCAAAGCAAATTACGCCAAATTGGATTATCAGGGCGACACAGGGAAGATTATCAACACTCAGATTAATCTCTCAGCCGGTATCCGTTTTTAATAATTTGGTCTTTTCTGAAGAGAGTGTACACACAGTTCTTGACAGAATTGTATAACTTCCAAGCAATTACTTAATGAAGGTTTTATGAATAAAAGAGCGTATCTTGTTATAATAATTTACTCTTTTTGTTTATGCTTAGTATATTTGCATGCCGTTAATCCTTTTGACAAGCGCATTACCAGTGCGGAAAATCACTTGGTATATGTTAATCCTGCCAGTATTCAACATACTGAAGCGTTTTTTTCCTATACTCAAACCGAACCGGCTTTGATTGATACGATAATTTCTGTCCCAACCACTACAATCGCATCCGAAACCACAACCAATGTAGTTGTTTCATCTTTTGAACAGTCTTTTCAGACTATCGGTGATTTGACTAAAGTGGAGTATTATGAATACAGGGACTATAACACCACGTTATATGGTTATTATAAGTTTGTATTTAATCCGGACGGTGACCTGATGGAATTTATGCAACAGCATCCGACCTTAGGTGATTCCATGCATGTATATTACAGATACCGCAATATCAATCAGCCTGATAGTATGTACTACAAAACGTGTACTGCAACAGGCTCAACCATCTCATACTATTTAATGTATTATGACCAAATTGACCGCTTAACAAGTTCTATCTGGTATTTGTATGATTATGAAGGTTGGATAATATATCGCAGATTTGTTTCTAATTATAGCGCAAACCCTTATCATTATACCAACCCATTAGATTACAATAACATTAGATTCTATAATCTGTTCTGGGCAGGGTTAGAGAGTACCAGCCCGATTTTTGACAAGAACTATGCTCCATCCTCCATAAGTTATGAGTATTTTGACAATTGGGAAGAGACGTGGTATCCTATCACTTCAACCTATTATGGAGTTGACTATAACAGTGAGGAAATCATCTTGCTAAACGGTCGGGATGGAGAGTATGACGGTTTTTGGTATATTGATTTGGAAGGCAATTATACCCACTCAGTTTATAATCGTGCAGACGGTGCAGTCTTTTTATTTAATGTCAACTGGGAGAATGATACATCAAATGAAGACCCTGTGACGCTTCCTGCTCAATATTCCATTTCAGTTAAACCCAATCCTTTTATAAATAGTCTTAAAATCTGTATTGAAAGTAAAGAACTCCAATACAGCGACATTTCCATTTACAATATCAAAGGTCAGCTCATCCGCAACTGGAAAAACGTGAAAGCGGAAGAATTGAGCTGGGATGGCAGGGATAATAATAATAGTCCTGCATCTGGCGGGATTTATCTGATCCAAGTCAGGCAGGGAAACTCGACATCCTGCCGCAAGGTTATCAAACTATAACCATTGCATAAATGTCTTAAATCGAATATGGAGGTATTGATGAAGACCAGCTTTTTGCTCATTTTCTACCTGGCAATAACGGCACTCTGTTTCGGCGGGGTAACTCAGGTTGGCATCGGATTTGATTTATCCGGCAATCACAAGGTTCATCTGACTTATTTGGGTGATTCTGCATCTGATGAGTATGATGTTGAGATGGGGCTTTCCCCTTCGATTGAAGTAATGGCACAAAGAGGCAATGTGCTGTATGGAGCGGGTGTTGAATACCAGCTTCCGCGTAATGTAGATTTTGGAGAGGATAAAGCCAAGATGGGATTTATCCCGGTTTATGGCGTTTTGCGGATACAGATTCCTTCTAAAGGTAATGTCACGCCTGAACTGGTCGGGCAACTCGGCTATAATATCTTTAATGGCGATAAGGCATATAAAGGGAGTGCAGACCTTTCCGGCGGGATTTACTGGGGCATTGGAGCAGGCTTGTCCGTGCAGAAACTTATCGTCCAGCTTATGTTCAAAACCAATAACGGTGGCTTGAAACAGGATTGGGGCGGTGCAGATATCAAAGGCGATATCACCAATACCCAGATGAATTTGACAGTCGGTGTGCGTTTTTAAACGCGAATAATCCGGTTTCATATTTAAGATAAAGTTATTAGCAAAGCGGTGAAATCAGCAATTGCCGGTTTCACCGCTCTTTTTTTTTGTGATTTCCTTCCTGAGTATAAACTTTGCGCAGAGCGTGTAGTTCTGCCTACAGGCAGGTTTTTCAAGCTTGAAAGCGCGCTAAAATAATACAAATCTGCATAAATGCAGAACTACAAATTCCAGGTTATACGATGACTTGAGACAGATGAGGGCTTCTATCCTACGGCAAGATCAAGCATATATCAAGCGTAATAATATTACGCTTGATATATGCTTGATAGCGGGGAAGAAGTGTAAAAATGCAGATTTAGCTTGACACAAACATATAATAGCTTTTTATGAAAAAAATGTTTAAGGAGGCTCATCATGAGAACAGGATTACTAATCCTAATGTCTTTGCTCATCGTTTCAAGTTTATGCGCTTTTGACCAGGGTACAATTAATCCCGGCGGCAGCATATCCTATACCAGCTCAAAATCTAATTCTGATGCAGATGCATACTCTTTACTCTCTATTTCTCCTCAGGTTGGCTATTTCTTTATGCCAAACCTTTCCGGAGATGTTTTGCTATCATTGGGTAATTCCAAGCAAGGAGATTACAAATCTTCATCCTTCGCTTTGGGACTCGGCGCCAGATATTTTTTCAATAATTTCTATGGCGGATTGGGCTTAATGATGGTTTCTTACAGCAATGATAATGGTTTTGGTGAAAGCAAGTTAACAGGCAATTACCTCAATCTGAAAGGCGGTTATCTGGTTCCTGTTGCCGAAAATGTATTTGTTGACCTGGGTTTAAAATATCAGATGGGTTTTGGCGAATACGGCGGTGACGGCTCTGGTGATAACGAAGAAACCCTGCTTGGCATTAATGCGGGATTGCAAGTATTCTTCCCCATGAAATAGTATTCAGAGATTTGTTTGACTCAAAGCCCGTACCTGGTGGTTCGGGCTTTTATTTTGCCGACGCAGATTAAACAGCTTTGCTTGATAGTGCAAAAATAAAACAACAAGTAATCTGCAAATATTATGCAAATCGGTTACGGCTTATCTGACAGCAGATTACTAACATAATGCAGTTATTCACAACTTGTCCACATGTGTGGATAAGTCTATGTCTTATTAAAAATAACCGTGTCTGCTGCATAAATACAACAGTCAAATACTGCCTTTATCACTACTTGACAAATAGATTAGCATAAAAATTCTATGCAAGCTTAAATAGATGTGGTTACTGAGAGTAGTGGAACGAGTTTGGAGTTGACAGCGCACAGCAGTTCAAAAGTATGTGGATAAGTTGTGGATAAGTTTTGGGTTAAGCATACCGACCTTGAAATTACTGCTTTTATAGTTATTATATATTTCAATGGGTTACAATGGGTAAATGGGCTGAGATGCCTATACAAAACACTTTGTGGATAAGTCTTTGATAAACGATAGGAAACGAGAATATGGATCAAGATATTTGGCAGAACATTTTAGACAAACTTGAAGAGAACATAGATGCCAAAACTTTCAGGACCTGGTTTTCAAATACGCGTTTGGTTGATTTGACCGATACAACTCTGACTATACAGGTAGGCACGCTTTTTCAGGCGAAGTATCTCAACCAGAATTACACCAATGTGCTCTCTGAAATATCCTATGCCCTCTATAAAAAGAAATATGAGGTGCAGTTTATTCCCCAGAAAACCCGTTCCGGCAAAGAGCCAAAGCAAAAAAATGAAGAGCAAAACAACGGGGTGATGACGAACCGGAGTCTGAATGAACGCTATAGTTTTGACCAATTTGTGGTAGGCAAAAACAATAATTTTGCCTATTCTGCCGCTTATAGTGTGGCAGAGCAGCCCGGCAGCAGTTACAATCCGCTTTTTATTTATGGCGAATCCGGGATGGGCAAGACGCATCTGATGCAGGCAATCGGCAATTGGGTGGTACAAAACGGACGCAATTATACAATCTATTACACTACTACAGAAGAATTTACCAATGAAATGATAGAAGCTATCCGGGCAAATAAGATGAGCGACTTTCGCAATAAATTTCGCAAAGTAGATTTGCTGTTGGTCGATGATGTACACTTTTTATCCAAAAAAGAAGGCACGCAGGAAGAGTTTTTTCATACTTTCAATGCCTTGTTTGAGAAAAAGAAACAGATAGTTCTGACTTCAGACCGCCCTCCCAAAGATATACCGGATTTGGAAAACAGGCTGGTAACAAGGTTTGAAAGCGGTCTTTTGGCAGATTTGAAAAATCCCGATTTTGAAACACGGGTAGCTATTCTGAAGAAGAAAGCGGAGCCTGAAAAGACCATTCTGAATGACGATATCCTCAATTTTATTGCAGACAATATCACCAGCAGTGTGCGGGCGTTGGAAGGCTCTCTGATCCGGATTTTGGCATATTCTTCCTATAATAAGCTCAAACCTGAGCAAATCAATCCCGATTTGGCAAAAGACATCTTGGCAGATATGATCTCGGAAATCCGCAAGGACATCACGCTGGATAATATCACACAACAGGTCTGCCTGGCTTACGGGCTCACCATTCCGCAATTAGTTGATAAAACCCGCAAGCAGCACATTTCTTTTCCCAGGCAGGTGGCTATGTATCTGGCAAATCTGCTCATTCCTTCGCTTTCTCTGAAAGATATTGCGGAATATTTCAAACGCAAAGACCACACAACTGTGCTGCATGCCAAGAAAATGATTGAAAACCAATTTGCCGAAGATTTGGAATTTCGCAGCCACATTGAGCGCTTGATTAAGCAAATCAGAGGATAGAGATATACATGTATAAATATCAAGCGTTTGACTCTACTTACTCAAGGTTATACACAGCCGGGGACAGTTTGATGTGGATAGCTGTGAATAACCGTCAAATGAGGACTCAGCTCAATTCAACCGTGGATAAAACGGGAAACTTCACAAAGTTATGCACAGCTTGTCCACAGAGAATTTCAAAGCGTAAAGGCAGGATTTGAGGATGTTTAAGCTCGCAAAAAACGACTTATACCCATATCCACAATGCCTATTATTACTACTGTTATAATATAAACACTATAAAGGATTATTATATATGATTAGGAAAAAGCTAATTTTAGTGCTGAGTTTGCTGCTTGTTTTGTTCATTATCATCTCCGGTTGTACCAAGCGTAGAAACCTGACAGGAGACAACTGGTCTGGTGTGAAGCCTCTGATAGCGGTTGACAGTGTTTTCACCATGGGATACTCATATACAACTGAAGGAAAAGTCACAGGCGCAGAACAGCATCTGATTACAGGAGCGGACAACGGAATTTCAGCGATTGCAGTAGTGAGATTCAGCGGTTTACCTGAGCCGGATACCATGACTGTGATTGGGCAGCCGACTTTGAAACTGGTGGCATCACGCAGGTCAGCTTTGGGCAGGACACCGCTGGCACTCTCTTTTTATAAGCTGGCGCAGAATTGGGTTGCTGATTCCACTGCCAATATTGACGATGCTAATATCAGTCCAATTGATATTGCAGATATTACGGTTCAGGACACAATTCAAACAGCCGGTGATACTTTGACGGTAAATGTTCCCATCTCAGTCTTGCAGAATTGGCAGACTGCTGAGGTGGAAGGGTTTAATCTGGTTATCAAAGCTATCAACGGAGGCTGGCTGGAGCTTAAATCCAATGAGATATCCAATGGGGCATTGCTCAGTTTTAAGTATCAGTTGACCGGCTCCACCGACACGCTGGAGTATAGTCAGCGTCCGATTATTGACAGTTACAGAATCACGGGTGAACAAAACACATTATCAGAAAATGTCTGGAAGCTGAAAGACTTGCTGCCGCAGAGGATGTTCTTCCGCTTTGGTCTGCCTGATGCCATCTTCAAAGATATGAATAATGAGCCTCTTGATACAACTGACCGAAAGAGAATGACCATCAACAAAGCAGAACTGGTGCTGTTTGTGAAAAACAACCCCTATTTCTCGACCTCAAAGTGTTTCTTTTATCCATATCACGTCAAGGTCGATACGCTGGCAAGTCCTGCTGTTTTGACCGATAGTAATCTGGAATCAATCGTGCACTCTCTCACAACAGGAACCATTGTGGAAAGTGATTCCGTCAGGATAGATATTACAGCCATCACGCAGGCATACACTTCCGGCGACAAAGCCAAGAACGGGATTGTGGTCAGGTCAGCTCAGGAAATGCAGAACTTTGGGAATCTGGAATTCTGGCATTATAGCGATGCGCCTGCCGGCAAGAAGCCTTATGTGCGGATTGCATACACGCCGCCTTACCTGAAAGGTGAATAAATCAGCAGGATGATGATGAAGTATCTGCTCTGGTTGATAGTCCTGACGGTTGCTTTGACGGCTTGTTCTTTGTTTGAAAAGAAGGGCGAAATCATTGCGCAGGTTGATAAAGAAACGCTGACTATGGAAGAGTTTAAGGCAAATTTCACGGAAGCAGAATGGAAAGCACTCACCTCTGAACAGAAAAAAGAATATGTGCAGCAATGGGTTAACCTGATTTTGCTGGCAAAGGAAGCCAAAGAGCAAGGTCTGGATAAAAGCAAACAAGTTAAGAATAAAATCGCTTATGCAGAGCAGAAAATACTGGGAAATGCGCTCATATCCTCAAAGCTGGCAGCGGAAAAGATTAGTGAAGAGGATTTGTTTAACTATTACCGCATTCATCAGGGAGATTTTAGCAAGCCGATGATGAATTACAAAGTGCAGCGGATTTTCTCAACCGACCTTGCTGTGCTCAGTAAAGCAAAACAGGAAATTATAAACGGGATGCGGTTTGAAGATGCGGCAAAGGTCTATTCTCAGGAAGAACTTGGCAAAAGCGGTGGTTTTATGGGAGTGGTTACACCTGAGGATGCAGACAGCACTTTCTGGCTGGCAGTGCGCCCTCTGCAAGTGTTTGAACTCACTACCCTGCAAAAAGATAACGGGTTTTACCTGCTGCGCTATGTATCAGAAGAAGCAGGGGTAAATCAGTCAGGGTTTGAAGGCATGAAAGATGAGATTCGCAGAAGGATTCTTGACGAGAGACGCAAACAGGTTTATGATGACCTGCTCAGAGAACTCAAGAGCAAATCCGAAGTCTATCTGATGATATAAAAAAAAGAGTAGATACATTCGCCCCGAATGTATTTAAAACAGACGAGGCGTCTGTTACTACTTTATAAAAAGGAATTATAAATTATGAAAAGAACTGTTTTGATGGCGATACTGTTTGCGGTGCTGACACTTATTCAGGCGGAAACAGTAGATAAAATCATTGCCAGAGTCGGGAGTGATATAATCCTGCTCAGTGACCTGTCCAAACAAATAAACCAGATGAAAAGCGCCAAGCTATACACTGATGATATGAATGAAAGCATTGTCCTGGGACAGATGATTGAGAGCAGGCTGATAATTCAGAAAGCCAAAGAATTAAATTACGTCGTCGATGAAGAAAAGATAAAGACAGCTGCCGAAAAGCAAATCAGGCAGATTAAGGCACGTTTTGCCTCTGAAGAGGAATATACCCGTGAACTGAGAAAAATGAAGCTTACGAATAGCGACTTGCTGAAGTATTTCATTGATTCCATGACAGAGCGGGCACTGACAGAGCAGTTTTACCAAAAGCAGATTGCCATCAAGGTAATGATTTCAGACAAGGAAATGCAGGACTTTTATGATGCCAACAAGGATACTCTGGCAGTTAAGCCGGTAACTTGGAAAATCGGCATGATTCTGCGTAATGTGCAAGCCGGAGAAGCCACTGATAAAGCTCAGTTGGATGCTATCAAGGCAATCCAGGCAAGACTGCAAGCCGGCGAAGATTTTGCTGCTCTTGCCAAAGCTGAAAGCCAATGCCCCAGTGCTGAAAAAGGCGGAGACCTGGGTTTCTTTTCCAGGGGAATGATGACCAAACCCTTTGACGATGCAGCTTTTGCTCTGAAAATGGGTCAAGTGAGCGATATTGTCAAGACAGAATATGGCTATCATCTCATCAAAATGGAAGAGAAACGTGGCGAAGAAATCAGAGTGAGCCATATTCTCAGGCTTGTGCAGCCCAACGCCGCTGACAGTATTGCAGACAAAGCACAAATGGAAAGCATCAGACAGGAGTTTTTGACTAAGCATAACTTTGAGGAATTGGCAACCAAGTGGTCGATGGATGAAGCTTCTGCCAAAGACGGAGGCAGCATCGGCGAATATGGTGAAAACGACTTTCCGCCCTTGTTTGCGCCTGTACTCATGAGTTTGTCAGTGGGCAGCATCAGTGAAGTTTTGGAAAACGAAGGCTTGCTTTATCTGTTTTCCAAACAGAGCGAAGTGCCCAGCCGCATGCTAAGTTTTGAAGAAGTGCGCTCTCAGATTAAAGATATTATCACGCGCCAGAAACAGATGCAGGTCTATGACAACTGGATAAATAAACTCAGACAAGAGAATCACGTAGAGATATTGCTTTGAGCGAAACCCCAATCCGACCCAGACAAGATATTTATACCATACTCAGCACGTTGCTGGGCATTGGTTTCATCCCATTTATGCCCGGGACTTTCGGCACTCTGGCAGCAGCTTTGGTCTATCTTTCCATCCCTGAAAAGTGGCTGACGGTCTTTCCTTTTGCCGGATACTTGATAGCAGGTATCATTGCCATGTACTTTCTGGGAGTGTATCTCACCCAAAAAGCAGAGCTCAAGCTTGGACACGATGCAGGTAGCATCATTCTGGATGAGTTTGTGGCATACTTCATCTGTGTGCTGTTTTTGCCGAAGTCTATTCTGATGGCGGTCTATGCCTTTGCCATCTTCAGAGTGTTTGATATCGCCAAACCGCAACCCATTAAACTGTCCCAGAAGCTGAAAGGCGGCTGGGGAATTATGACCGACGATGTGATAGCAGCCGTCCTGACCAATCTTTTCATGCAAGCGTTGATACGCATCTATCCCAAATTCTTTATATACTAAAATAAACAGACAATAGGAGAAACGTATGCTATATACTATCTTAGCAATGGCACAAAGCCCGCAGGCAACTGCCGGAAAACCGGGCAATCCCCTGATTTCATTTCTGCCCTTCATCCTCATCTTTGTAGTGATGTGGTTCTTTATGATACGTCCGCAAAGCAAGAAGCAGAAAGAGCTGCAAGTGATGCTGGACAACGTCAAAGTCAATGACTGGGTTTTGACCAATGGCGGTATTATCGGAAAGATTACTTCCATCAAACCTGACAAGAATGTGGTCGTAATTGAGATTGACGATACCAACCACATTCGGGTTGAATTTCAGAAATCTGCCATCGTAACCGTTCTGAATAAAGAAGATAAACCCGCTGCCAACTAAAGTTCAGTGGCATTTACCACTGCATTTGCATTGAGAGGTAATTTTTGAGTATGAGTCATTTACCTGAAATTCTGCCGATTAGGGTGTATGGAGATGTGATGCTCAGGGTCAAAGCTTTGCCTGTTCAGCAGTTTGACGACAAACTGCACAGGTTTGTGCGTGACCTGACCTATACCATGTATGAGCGTGACGGCTTAGGTTTGGCAGCAAATCAGACCGGTCACAATCAAAGACTGTTTGTCATTGACATCGACTGGAGCAAAGAAGATTCCGAGCCCAATCCTTTTGTGATGATAAATCCCGTCATACTTTCCGGAGAAGGCGAGTATGAAATGGAAGAGGGTTGTCTGAGCGTGCCCGATATCTTTGCCAAAGTCAAGCGGTTTAACAAAATCAAGTACACCTATTTTGATATCACAGGCAAAGAGCATTCCGAGACAGCAGAAGGCTTGAAAGCGGTCGTTATCCAGCATGAATATGACCATTTGAACGGAGTGCTCTTTATCGACAAACTCAGCAAGCTTTCCCTGCTCAAGATAAAACGCAGGCTCAAAGCTATTTTGAGCACTGCTGTCAATGGCGAAAACATCCGAGGCGATGTTTATGAAGACCACGTCAAAAAGATAGGATGAGTGCCTTTATTCGCATTATCTTTTTAGGAAGTCCCACTTTTGCAGTGCCCTCTTTGCAGAGGCTGATTGAGTCTGAAAGGTTCAAACCCATAGCTGTTATCACTCAGCCAGACCGTCCTTCCGGCAGAAAGCTGCAATTGCAGCCCATGCCCGTGAAATTGCTGGCATTGGAACACAATATCTCTGTGTTGCAACCTGAAGACATCAATAATCCTGAGGCAATTGCACAACTCATAACACTAAAGCCGGATTTGCTGGTCACAGTTGCTTATGGTTCCAAGCTAAAAAAAGCCGTGAGGCAATCAGCAACTTTGGGAGCAATCAATCTTCACCCCTCGCTTTTACCTGAACTCAGAGGTGCTGCGCCCATTCCTTTTGCTTTGCTGAATGGCTTTTTACAGACAGGCATAACAATATTTCAGTTAACGGCAAAGATGGATGCGGGTCCTGTCTATGTTAAGAAGCCCTATTTTATCTTTCCGGGTGAGAATGCTACCGATTTAACAGAGAGACTGGCATATATCGGTTCCAAACTGCTGCTGGAGTTTCTGACGAACTGGTCTGAGCAGGCATGGCAGCCTGAACCTCAGGACGAGTCCCAAGCAACTTATTGCCGTAAACTGAGCAAAGAGGATGGTCTGCTTGATTGGCAGAAGCCCGTTTCCGAAGTCTGCAATCAGATTAGAGCTATGTCATTGTTGCCGGGAGCATTCACCTATTTCCGCGCTCAGCAGCTCAGAATTCTGGAAGTGGAAATCATTGAAAGCCATAGCGTTTTGCCTCCCGGAAGCGTCACTTCCTTACAAAAGAATGTCGGTTTTACCGTTCAGGCTTTGGATAAACAGCTTTTAATCAAGACAGTTCAGCCTGCAGGCAAGAAAGTAATGTCTGCCTGGGCATTTCATCTGGGCAGCAGAATTGAAACAAGAGAAAGGATGGGCAGCAATGAGCAGTAACTCCTCTGTTAAAAGAGCAGGCTTTTTTCCGTTAACCGTTAGCGCTATGCTGATTTTCATTATCGGTATCTGCGTAATCATAGTTTTCAGAGCAGAGACTCACCTCTTTTCGTCATTATTTGACAGCCTCGGCTTAAATTTACTTGTGTTAATTATCCTGTTGCTGAGCATAATCTGGCTCCTGACCCTCGTCTTTGAAAGCTTTGCTCTTTCTTTGGGCAAATTGTTAAATTCCTTCAAGTGGCTGCTGTTTTTTGTCTATTATCCTTTGGGCAGAATCATGGGTTGGCTGTTCAGAATGAGCAGGGAGGATTTCCAGACTTCCTTTCTCTCGTTTCAAAATCAGTTGTTTTTTCCCAATCTAAAACTTCCAAAACAGGCAAAACTTCTGGTTATATTGCCGCATTGCCTGCAGTTTCATGATTGTAAGATACGTATTACGCGTGACATATCAGATTGCGCAGACTGTGGTGATTGTGATATCTGCAAACTGAAAGACCTGGGCAAAGAGTTCAATGTGCAGATTGGCATCGCCAATGGCGGCACCCTTGCCCGCAAGATTGTCAATGATGTAAAACCCGATGCCATCCTTGCAGTAGCCTGCCATCGTGACCTGACCGACGGAGTGCGCGAAAGCTGGAATTACCCCGTGTATGCTATTCTCAATGAACGCCCCTTCGGACCGTGCTATGACACCAAAGTAGATGTGCAAAGCGTGGAAAGCGTAATCAAACAAATCATGAAATAGATCACGAAACAAACTAAAATAACTAAACACACGAAATTAGTATGGATGAGTTAAACAAAGCGATACTATACAAAAATGAAAGCTATAACATTATGGGGGCTTGCTTTGAGGTCTATAAGGTTGTGGGTAATGGTTTCCTTGAATCTGTCTATCAGGAATGTCTGGAGCATGAATTCAAGCTTCGTAAGATACCATACATAGTTCAACCTACTTTGGAAATGACTTATAAAGATTTAAGTCTCAAACAACGCTATAAACCTGATTTTATTTGTTACAATGCTATTATTGTTGAGTTGAAGGCTATTTCAGTAATTACGGAAGAGCACAAATCTCAGCTGCTGAACTACCTAAAAGCCACCAATCTCAAATTAGGGTTGCTGGTTAATTTCGGGCATTTTCCGCTTCTTGAGCACAGAAGGATGCTTGCATGAGTAATAACATTATACTTAAGTGTCCTTTTTGTGTGTTTGGTTATTTTAGTCTGTTTCGTGATCCAAATACTAAATTCTGAGGTATAAATCTATGCAAAGACCAAATTTATTCGTCCTGACTCTGGTTATCCTGCTATTAAACGCAGGGATTAGCATGTTTTTAATCAATAATGCCAACGGTTCACTCTTTGGTAAGGGCAGCTTCTTTTCCAAGCAGGAGCAGCGGCAAAATGCCAATAATGAACTGACCGCTTCGCGTGAAAACGCCATCACGCAGACTGTTGAAGCTGTAGAACCGGCTGTGGTTTCGGTAAATGTCATCAAGACCGAGGTTATGCGGGGTGGTTTTAACGGCTTTGGCTGGCCCTTTGGTGATTTCTTTGGCGGCACACCCATGCAGAGACAGGTGCAATCTCTCGGCAGCGGAGTCATTTATGACAAAGACGGCAGCATTATCACCAATGCGCACGTAGTCAGCGGTGCCACCCAAATCAAGGTGGTTTTGCCCGATGCCCGTGAATTTGATGCCCGCATTGTGGGTATTGATGAAAACAGTGATATTGCGATATTGAAGATAAATGGCAGTAAGCTACCGTTTGCCAGGCTTGGAACCAGCAAAGACTTGATTATCGGCGAATGGGCAGTGGCTTTGGGCAATCCCTATGGTTTTTTGATGAACGACACCAAACCCAGTGTGGCAGTGGGCGTGATTTCAGCCGTTAAACGCAATTTCGGACAGAGGCAGGACGGCAAGCTCTATAAGGACATGATTCAAACAGACGCTGCCATCAATCAGGGCAATTCCGGCGGTCCATTAGTCAATATCAACGGTGAAGTCATTGGCATCAATACTTTTATCATGTCTGAAAGCGGCGGCAGCATCGGTATCGGCTTTGCCCTGCCCATCGACAGAGTGAAAAGAATTGCCACAGAGCTGACTCTTAACAGTAAAATCCGCCCTGTGAATTTCGGTTTCAAAGTGCAGGACGTCAATCCGGAACTGGCTTCCTACCTCAATCTGGAAAACCAGTCCGGCGTTATCGTCGTTGAACTTGATAATAAATGTCCCGCTTCCAAGGCGGGACTTCGCAACAGTGACGTCATTACCAAAGTGAACGGCACAACCATTCTTTCCGGTAATGACATCAGGATTGCGGTTGCAGATATCATGGTCGGCGACGAGGTCAATTTTGAAATCTTCCGGGACAAAAAGAAACAGACCATTTCTTTTACTGCCAAAGAATAAAGCGCTGTAAAGAAATCTTGACAAAAGAATGTATTGCAAATATAAGTAAATTGTGTTAGCTAAATAAGTTTATCCGCATAATTCCTTTTATTGGCGGTGAATCTCAGGGAGGTTCGATGCTGTTTAATGAGTTACACCCGGTAGTTCAGGCTCTGATCGGAGCAGGTATGACATGGTTTGCAACCATGATAGGTGCTGCTACAGTTTTCTTTTTCAAAAAGATTAATCGCATTTTCATGGAAACGATACTTGGTTTTGCAGCGGGGATTATGATAGCTGTGGCTTACTGGTCACTGCTTGAACCGGCAATCGGGCTTTCAGGAGGAAGGTGGTATCCACCCTTGATAGGATTTTTATCAGGTGGTGTTTTCCTGCGGTCAATGGATCATTTTATTCCTCATCAACACAAGGGAGCTAAGCATACTGAAGGTAAGAAAACTCCCTGGGGTAAGAATACATTGCTATTTCTTGGAGTTGTTTTACACAATATCCCGGAAGGTCTGGCACTGGGAGTAGGTTTCGGCGCTGTTGCTGCCGGCTCAGTTCCCGGTACTGCTACTTTGGCGGGCGCACTGGCATTGACTGCCGGACTTTGCATCCAGGATATACCTGAAAGTGCTGCCTTGGCTATCCCTTTACACGGTGGAGGATTAAGCAGGAAAAAGAGTTTTTTCTGGGGACAATTTGCCGGTATGACGGAACCTCTGTTTGCCGTAATAGGTGCCAGCTTAGCTTTCTTTGCCAAACCGATAATGCCCTATGCTTTGGCTTTTGCTGCCGGTGCCATCATCTACGTTGTGGTGGAAGAGATTATTCCCGATGCTGAAAGGGATAAGCACAACCATTTTGCCACTTATGCAGTTCTGATTGGTTTTGCCTTTATGATGGTTATGAACCTGCTCTTTGGAGAATAGATAGAAATAACTGTAACATAGGATTGCATCCTGTTGTTACCGGTGGTTTGCAACCACTGGTCTTTTTAAAATAAATTGGGTTTCAAACCCAATCTTACAACAGCTTCAAAAGCTATGTTACAACTGCCGGACTTGTAGTATAGACGGGACGTTTCACGGTACTTACGTGCCGTGTTATATAGTGTCGTTCTCCGAACTATCCCACCTAATATTCCACTTTATCAGCCTTGCGAGGTGTGTTTTACACAGAAAAGAAATCCATTAACCAACCGATATAATACTCTATTAACTTTTAAGGTGATGAACCCCTTCAAAGTTGATGATGATATCGCCCGTAATCTTTGAATTGGGGATGATTATCGCCCTGCCTTCACTATCGGTTAGAATGGTGGAAAACATCTGAATTTCGTGCACTTTGCCCGTCTGACCGGCAGTTGTGATGTTATCTCCCATTTTGAAAGGGTGATTCAGAATCAGCATCACACCTGCTGCAAAATTTGACAAAGAACCCTGCAAAGCCAATCCGATTGCCAACCCCGAGGCTGCGATGATTGCCACAAAGGAAGTGGTCTGCACTCCCAATTTGCTGATGGCAGCGATCACCACGAAAATCAAGAGCAGAAAATAGGTGATATTACTGATAAAAGTAGCCAGGGTTTCGTCGGTTTTGGAAGTAATCATGGCTTTATGCACGAATTTACCTATCAGCTTGGCAATCCATTTACCGACCACGAAAATCAGAATAGCCGCTATTAGCTTCAAACCCCAGATTTTAAGCATAGGCAATACCTTCAGCCAGAAACTCGGCTTTATGACTTCCACCGGCAGTACCTTGGCGACCGTGTCAGCAAACGCAACTTGTAATAATGTGAGCATGAAAACCTCCTGTCATTGATTTGCACCAACACATGATGCTAAAATCAGGATGATATATTTGTCAAACATATTCTGATTTTCCGCTTATTATCCGTTCTCCTGAAAGGAGTCACTTGAATTTGCAAATTGGGTCACTGAATTTTGCAAATGGAGTAAATCAGGGGAATTTGGATCACCCTTTTTGCAAATGATTAGATCACCGTTTTTGCAAATTTAGGTCACGCTTTTTGCAAATTTGGATCACCGTTTTTGCAAATGAATGCTCATCCATTCTAATTACATCACTCACTCGAAATAACCAGCAGATTATACTTCCACTCCTCAGGCACGTATGCCTGCCCATGGGATAAGACAATGGTGACTATTTTGTTATCAAGAGTGATATCCTTGATGAACATGTTCTTATCACAGAAGGGAGTCAGTATGATATGGGGCATGGAGAAGTATTCTTTTTCAAATATATGCACAACCTGTTCATCCTCATTTCTAGGGGGAGACTCCTCACTTGGCATTCCCTTGCCCATACTCTGGTCTTGGATCTCACGGACAAGTTTTGATAGTGGTATATTGCTATCCTTTATATGCTCGATCCGGATAGCATCATTTGCAATCTTTTCTGAAATGATAGCTTCATTCAGTATGTGGTTGGAGTAGATAGCACTGTCCTTAATCCCTCTGGCATCAAGCTTACCTACTGTGCAGGTCTTACCTGAGAAAGAGCCATTGGGATCGACTCTATCATCCCAAACCTCGTAGAAGCCCCAGAAGGATTCTGAGAGGACTTCTGTTTCATAATAGCCCGAGCCTGCGGGTGTTTCTGACAGTTTGACACCATTTTCGAAAACATCTCCGGGTCTGACTAATCTGATAGTTACTCCGGATAAAGGTATCCTGGTAACTCCATTCATAATGTAATAACTGATGGCAAATCTATACATGATAGTTCCTTGTTATGCTGTTTATGGTTGTTGGTTAATGGGTTGGGAAGACTGTTTCATTCTCATCTAAGGTTGAGATGTATTCGAAGTTGATGAAGGTCAGTTCTCCGGTGTATCTGGATTCTAAGGTAACCTTGATCTTCTCCGGGTCTTCATGCAGGTCATCAGGCATCTTGGGTAATTGAGTAACGATTACAGGATACTGCCTTACGAGAGTGCCATAAAAGGTGAACTCAATATAGAACTTACCTTCCTGAGTGAGGAAGTAGAGAAAAGCACCATACTCCTCCGGATAGAGGATAGCTTCAATATTAATGGTATCCTCTCTATAGGGTTCTCTTTGATGCAGGATAGTCGGATCAAAGGCATTCTTCTTCTCGATGCGGTACTTGAGTTTGGGAACATACTCAACCTGACCATTCTCACAGGAATAGAAGCTGTTGCCATTACCGGTTCTGATCATGCGAAAACCTATCATTTAAGCCACGCCTTTACTTTGTATTCGTCATTGAGATAGATACGCTCCAGTTCGGTTATAGCATAGACCAGGGTTTTGATTCTGATCTTGCCTTGCAGGTTTAGGTTGTATTTAGATAACTGGTCGATAGTAGCTTCAATGCTCCACTTGGAGTCATAGAAGTCCATCAGATAGGGTTGGATATTGCCTTGAAATTGAGTAGTATCTCCTGCCAGGATATCAAGGGTTTTGATGTCGGGCTTTTCCTGATTACCCCGCTTGGAGATTAAGGACACTACATCCTCATCCGCAATATCTATTATAGTAGCGGCGTAGGCATCCTTGTTCTTGAGAATGATGTTACCATTAGGATGGGAGAAGATAGTGGCATTATAAAGCATCAGCATAGCCTGGAGGACTTTCAGATTATCGGTCTGCTCTGCCTGTCCGGTTTCGTAAGACTCTCCGGGTTGAAGCTTGGTTGGCATAAGATTGCCATAAAAGTCGGCTTCCACCCACTGATTGGCAGCTTGGCTGCTACCGTATATACTTGTTCCCAAGCTGCCGGTACTGGTCAGAGTATTGAGTTGAGATTCGGCGATGCCATTATCATTAAAGAAGCTGAGCAACTCATTGTAAGCATTATCCAGAGAAGTGATACTCTCTTCCCATCCGGTCTTCTCATCATACTCTTCCACCACAGGACAGATGTTGTTATAGAATTTCAGTATCCTGCCCCGGTAACGACCTTGGTAGCGGGTGGTGGCAGGACTGGGATAGGTAGCCTGGATGATCTTCTTAAAGGCAAAGACAAAGGTAACCTTATTGGCTAAGCTATCTACGATAAAGCCATACCTGGGTGATGCCCAGGATGAGTTGTGATAGGTATATGTCCACCCACCCGGAGGATTAGGAAACTGCAAAATGTCATCATAATCGACATGGGCTATGGTCAGAGCATCTCCCATACCAATAGATAGTATAGGAAGATTGAACTGGTCATTGTAGGGAATGGAGATGGGGATAGTCTGCTCAATATCCTGCAGGAAGTATCCGAGAATGTAAATGGGTTGATACCCGGCAGTCAGGCTATAGTAGTGAGTCAGGTCAGAATAGACCGAGAGCAGCTTAATCTTATCGTAACAGGTCAGTTTCAGGATACCGGTGCTGACATCAAAGGTCAACTGGGAAGTGTCAATTATCCCAGTAAAGAAGAGAGCATTATCCCGATAGACCTTCACCTCATAATGGGAGATATACCGCTCATGTTCATTGCTTCCACTAAGGATATGGTCATTGATCCAGGTATCAGGGAAATACTCAAAGGTCAGTCGCTTGGGTTCTCTGCTATAGTTGGAGATGGACTGCAGCTTATCGGCAGAGACACTTAGAGTGATAATCTGCCTAACCGTATTGGTATCAATAAGGCTATGCACCACTTGACCATACTCGGCAGCATCGGTCTTGCCCATGATAAAGTCCACTTTGAAGAGGTTAAGCATATCCCTATACCTCAGACCTGATCTGCTTACCCGTGTCGGCTATCTCACTGACTCTTACCGGGTCATTGGACAGCGGATCGACATGGATATCAATGATGGGTTTAGAGTCTTTAATATTCTGCTTCATCTCCACTATCTGATCCCGCATATCTCGCATAATATCCAGGAGCGCAGTCATATTGCCATTGCTACTGATACTGCCACCTGAGGCATAATATGAGCCAAGGTTGGCAGGCAGGGGGACACTGGGCATAGGCAATCCGGCAAAGGCAAGTTTGACCTGGTTCAAAGGAGCGAAGTTCAGGAAGTCGAATATCCCTCTTCCCAAGGCTCGAACCCTATCCTTGGCAGTGATATACTCGTCACCTTCAGCTTCGATGATGATGCCACCGGCACTATGGGAGTTACCGACTAACATACCACCTTTGGCTGCCTTGGGTGGCTCAGTATTACTAATGGCAGCTACATTAGCCAGACCTGCTCCGATAGCAGCGGCTGCAGCAGCGATTGCCAGTCCGGGTCCAACCACAGGAATGCCTGCCATAGCTTTGTAAGCTGCCGTAGCAGAGGAATAGGTATCCATCATTGCCTGTCCAATGGAGAGCGTCTTCCAGAGCATAAAACCCTTCTTGCCGAAGGCTTCCGAGGTCTTGGCAAGATTACCGAGAATCGAACTGACCCCTTCAAAGTGCTTCTGGTCATACTGCTCTCTGATTCTGGATTTGGCGAGTTCGGTCTGTTTGGTAATCTGCTCTTCGGTAAGTCCTGCCTGGATGAGTTTATCCTTCTTTCTGGCATAGTAGTTATCGATGGCATCCAACTCAGCCTGGTAGTTATTGCCGGTTAAATCCAGTGACCTCTGAGCAAAGTCATTGCGGGTATCTTCCAAGTCCTGCAGTCTGCGTTTCTCTTCCTCGGCTATCCTGAGTTTATCCCGCTGTTCCACTTCAGCTTGCCGGACCCTCTGAGCAGAAGCATCCGACTCCACTTTGGTAATCTCTTTGGCATAATAACTGCTGATATTGGCAAGCACAGCTTCAGAGGCATTGAGAGACCGGGCTTTCTCTAACTCGGCATCTCTTTGAATCTCCAATTCTCTTTGCCTGCGTTGAACTGTATCATCGATAGCCAGAGTGTTATACTTCTGCTCAATAGCTGATAGTGACTCCAAATCATTTTGTTTGGCTTGGGCAAGCTGCTGTTCATAGCTTTTGATGCGTTCCAGAGTAGATATCTGCTCATCTGCATTCAGAGCATTAACGGCTCCCAGTGCCTTGTAATGCTGCTTGGTATATTCCAGTTTATACTCAAGTAATGCAATACCGGATAAGGAAGCTTCTGTCTCGACACGTACCTTTTCCTTATTGAACTCAGATATAGCTTTGGCATCTTCAATCGCTATCTTCTTAGCCAGTTCAGCGGCTTCAATGGTGCGTTCCTTCTGCCTATCGAAGTAATCAGCACTGACCAAGACCAGGTCGGTCTGCATCTGCTTGACCGTCTCCTCATAGTCTGCCATTTCCTGTTTGATTTCACCGAGACGACGTTTGGCTTCGGCATAGTCAATGCTCAAGGCAATCTCTCTATGTTTGGCTACCAAGGACTCCACACTGTCGGTTGTCTCTTCCACTTTATCTTTATATTGATCCTGAGTTTCCATTGCAGACTTATTGGCTACTTCAGTGGCAGCATAGGCAAAGCCCAGACCGGCTACAGCTCCTACAGCAATACCGATTATGCCAGCAACGGGATTGATGGCTATCTTCAGAGCAGTATAAGCAGCAGTCAGAGTAATCACAGCAGTGGTTACGGTAGCAATCACAGGTATGGCAACCAGTAAACCTGTAACGAAGCCTTTCATTAGGGGGGACAGGTTTTGATAGGCATCCATTAGCCAGCGTAAACCACTCAGCAATGGAGCAATCAGAACATTGAGCATATCACCGATAGACTCTTTGACATCACCCCAGGCATTGGCATTCTGCAAACGCAGGTCAGCCAGAGCCAGTGCTGTTCCACCATAGTCGGCTGTCAGCTTCTCAACCAGATAGGATACGCCTTCAGTCTTAAGCTTAGTCGCATCCAGTTCAATCCCATAACGACCCAACATCTCAGTATGTCCATTCAGAGCCCGACCCATGAGGTCAAAGGCAGAGTCGATGGTCATCCCGGTCGATTTATTAGCTTCAGCAAAGTCCAGCAGCACAGGAGTCAACTGCTCAATCTCACCCTGGTTCAGTTTGTAGGTCTGAGCCATCTTTGCCATCAGAGCCAAGAGTTGATCGCCATCGAAGTTGGTCAGTCTCTGCATCTTCTGGGCAAACTCACCCATTGCCCCAGCATACTCTCCAAAGGCTACCTTTGCCAGGATAGCCGACTGCCTGGCTTCCAGAGAAGCATTCAAGTAACCATTCATGGTATTGATCACTGAACTGACCACTTGCAGAACACCATCAAAGGCTATCTTGACATCACGAATGGTAGCCAGAGCCTGTTCAGCAGTCACCTTAACCGAGATGGGCTTTTCTACAGATGACTTAGCGGATTCCGCCTCTTGCTTGACTTCGGCAAGCTTGACATTGGCATCGTCGGTGACGAGGATGAGTTTAAAGGTTAAATCTGGCATAAAATCATTGACTTTTTACACATATTGTTTTTTATGGCATATAAAAATATTTGGAGGTTCACATGAGTTGGACAACAAAAATTCCGGGATGCTTTGGTAGCGTTGATTTGATTTTTGCAAATCATCCTCTTGATCATCAGAGAGCTTGTGATATGCTAAAAGATGCAATATCACAACAAGTATCTACTGCAGATTTTCGCAAAGAGATTAAGGACTTTTTGGTACAAAAGGGAGCTGGAGCAGCACACATAAAGCAACAAATGATAAGAGTGATGTCCATTAAGACTTACCTGTCATAAAATTTCTAATTAACAACTCAGTCTCAGTCTGGAAGCTACCTGAGACCGTGTACTGCGCTTCGACTTCATCTATTGTGAAGTCCTTGTACAGGTTTCTGATATAGTGATCATCGTTATAGGATAGCAGGAACTTGCCTTTGATGGTCTTGAGCAACTGCGCCATCTCTGCATGCTTGGTAAAAGCTTCGGCATCTTCTCTATAGTATAAATGCTCCTTTGTAAAGTAGGGTGGGTCTAAGTAGAAAAAGGTGTTGGGTGTATCATACCGCTTCAGTATCTTCTCAAAATCCTGCTTTTCGATAATCACCTGCTGCAAACGTTCTGAGGCTGCTTTGACCTTTTCCAGTTGACGCAGGGGCATATACTTATAGCCCTGCATGATGCAGAAGTTCTTTGACCTGGAGCCGTATGAGCAGGAAAGCTGGAAGTAAAAGCGGATAGCCCTTTCCAGTTCGGTTTTGGGTGCATGCTGAGTGAAGCTGTCGAACAACTCTCTGGATATCAGATACTGGTTAATCTCAGTCACAAAAGCTTCCGGATGCTGTTTAATGTACTTCCAGAAGTTAACCAAATCACCATTAATGTCGTTATAGACCTCTGTGTATCTGCTTTTGCTGGATACCTGCCAATCTTCCTTCTTAGGTGACTTACCAAACAGCACCCAGCCGGCACCGCCAAACACTTCGCAGTAAATGTCGTGTTTGGGGATGAGAGGCAGGATTTTCTTTCTGAGCAGTCTCTTTCCACCTACCCAGGAGATGATACTGTTCATTTGTCCTCCAAGGGGAAGTTGGCGATGATGACCTCGTTATATTCCGATTTGCCTTCCTTACGGTTGATACCTTTGGTTCTGGTCACATGCTTAGTAGAATAGCCTTTGTATAGCTTCAGGACATCAGGATTATCATCATAGCTTAGGATGAACTTGCCTTTAATGTTCTTGAGCTTTTGAAACAGGTCTTCATGGCTGAACTGCTTGGAGTTTTCATAAGTATAGCCGGTCATATAGGGAGGGTCGCAGTAAAAGAAGTTGGTCTTAGTATCATACTTCTCTATGACCTTCTCATAAGAAAGGTTCTCGATGATGACCATATCTAACCGCTTATGCAGTTCTTTGATACGATCCAATCTGTTATACATGCTGGAAGTGCCACGTTTCTGAGAAGTGCCGAAGCTATCCCCTTTACTGCCGAAAGACCGGGTAATCAGGAACATAAACCGGGCAGCTCTCTGTATCTCAGTCAAACCTTCTTGCTTCATGATATCACCAAACAGTTTTCTACTGGCGACCATAAAGTCCAGTTCCCTGATTAGTTCATCAGGATGATACTTGACCTGCAGGAAGAGGTTAACCAGACGATAGTCGAGGTCGTTATACACTTCCAAATCAGCCCAGCGGTCTTTGAGTAGAAGCATCCAGGCAGCTCCCCCGAAAGGTTCGATGTAGCCGGTAATGCCTTCCGGGACATACTGTGAGATGGTCTTTCTGAGCAGGCGTTTACCGCCTATCCATCCAATTAATGCATCCATTAGATATCTCCTTTGGGGTCATTCAGACACAGCCGAAGGTATAACTCAGGCATAGTCAGGGTGTTGAAGTCTTCATTGTTAAAGCCGAGTTTCCGCATCATCATTTCGAACTTCTCGTAGGGATATCTTGAGCTTTTGTCACTGTTAAGCCGAAACTCCCGAGCCAGTCTTTGCACTTCTCTTTGCTGGCTCTGATATAGGCGAAAAAAGCGGAGATGTACTCCAGAGCTTCTACTGCATCCATATTGTCCGGGTCTTGTCCGGAGAGGATACGGATTAGCTCTTTATCGGCTTCGGAAGTGGAGATCAGCTCCAGCAGTTCGACTTCCGATACCTTGGTCAGCTTACCGGAGAGAGCCAGACAGAGGATCTGCCGGAGTTGGTTATAAGTCAGTTTAGGTTCTTTTATCATAGTATTTCCTTGTTGGTATTATCAATTGGGACTGAAGAACATCTTGATAGCTACACCCACGAGCATAAAGAATTGGGTGGTGGAGACGCCCAAGAGGATTTTCATGTTCGTCTCCACCCTTGCCATTCTGGTTACAAGTGAGTTATTGCTATTGCCGTTGCCGTAGATCTCCTGATGCACACTATCGAGCTTATCCTTGATCTCCGGCTTGCATTCGCAAATCGATGCTTCAGTTGTTTCGGTTGTTACTTTCTTTCTGGGAGGCATAGTTTAAACTGCCGGGATATCCTTAAACAGGAAGATACGGTCTTTGGTGGCACCGGAATACTCGGTGCTGATTACAACACTGAACATGCCATCGGCTTCGCCTGACCATTCCACAGCCCAACGCATGCCATTGAACACCACAGCCCTGTCCAACTCATTGGAGACGACTGTAATGGTCACTTCCCGACCGGAGAAGGCTCTGCTTTCTAAGTAGTTCTTCTGCTTGACCTGCAGACCGATAATGGTCAGTTCGATGGCGTTGGTACGCTTACCGGGTATCAGGTAGTTACGGCTTTTCAGCTTGTTGACCTTGGAGTCTGCTTTACCGGGCTTCTCTGCCAGTTCACCCAGTGAGTCCATGTTAGTGGTGGTCTCGGTAGTCAGGGCAGCTTGAGTGGCATAGGCTGTGGTTACCTCGGCAGCGGTATATTTACCGAAGCCAAAGAATATCTTATCCGCAACCATGCCTTCCACAAGGGCAGCAAAGTCAAAGTCAGCCTGCAGGGTCCCCGCAGGATAGGTCGGAGTGGTAATGGGAGAAGGTGGCATTTAAAACACTCCCTTAATCGCCTTGCCGAGGGAGAAGAGCCATTTGCGATTGTGGAAGACATACTCGACTGCGCCACCGACCGTGCCAAATATCTTGAGTACGAGATTGGTTTGTTTGGCAGGCAGGGTCTTGGTTGCCCGCTCCACTGCCAGTTGCTTCTTGGCATAGTCATCCAGGTTCTTAGTGGCAGGATTGATCTTGATGTCCTGGATGATGTCCAAGAGGATTGCCAGAGCAGCATTGATCTTGGTCTTGTCCAACAGCTTGCCGGTAATCTTGGCAATTAGCCAGACCAGCAAAGTTGCTATGAGTCCGAGGATGAACTCTTGGTTTTGAATGATAAAGTCCATAGATACTCCTTATCTACTTGGGTTGTTATTGTTGTTAGTACGGTTACAACTTGTAAAAGATGAGGTTCGCCACGCTGGCAGTGGCTGCCACAGCCCTGCGGATATAGATGGTGCGTTGGCTATAGACCGGTATTTTAACCGGGACACCTACAGGGAGCGTGGCAAACAGGTTATTGGTATTACTGTTGTCGGCTCTGAGTCCGATGGTGCCGGTTGCGGCTATAACCACCACCTCGACCGTACCACTGGGCACAGCGATGGCTTTCCAGAGGGTATCGGCAGCAGGGCTATAGGTCAGGCAACTGAAGCCCTTGGTCATCTGGATCGGGATTTTGCGGGTATCGACCGGCAGGGTGTATTGAGCATACAGGCTCAAGGCTACGTTGAACACCATCGCCAGTAATACTGCGATAAAGATGTATATCTTCATTAATGCCTCCTTATACGACATGGAAGATTTTGATGAAGTTGGGGATGTAGGTGATGCCGGGACGGATACGGATATACCAATGGTACTTCCAGTCCGAGCCATGGTGTTCCACTTTGAGTTCGGCATCGGTACGGTAACCAATGATGATGAACTTGGTGATGCCACCCACGATGTAATCATCGGGCATCAGCCTGGCTTTGACGGGGATACCGGCAAACGAGACATTACCACCTTCAAGCAGTAAGCGGTCACCGGCTACGGTCTCACGTTTGGACAGCTCAGTGCGGATACGGATGAGGTCTTTCTGACTGACATAGAACTTGAAGTTCTCCTGCTCTTCCAGGATCTCATCACTGAAAGTCAGCAGAGCAGCTTCAAAGCGTTCGGCAAAGGTAACATAGGTATCATTGTCGAGGTCGGTCACGTCACTGCCGGTGGTAGCCAGTTTGATGATGCCATTGAGGGCTTTCAGCTTATCGGTGCCGGATGCTCTGTCACCTTTGAACAGGAGCAGGCGCATGGCTTTCTCGGTCTTCTTGGCGATATGCTGTTCCACATATGCACCGAAGGCTTGCTCACCATACTTGTCCTTATAGAACTCGACCACATCCCTGCCTAAGGTGAACTCAGCATTCAGGATGCCGGTGGGTACGGACAGGTCGGCAGTAGCAACAGTCTGCGCCGTCAAAGCACCATCCAGGCTGTTTTTGAATACCAGGTCGTCAATCAGCCCAATATCAATCTTCTCGTCTTTGAGGAGTGGAATGACAGAGATATCGGAGAGCGTATCACCCGGTTGGCTACCCACAACTTCATCAATAAACAGGCTGGTGGTGTTGGCAGTCAGGATGTTCATGGCTTTGCCGGAATCGACATCAGCGATGCCTTTGTAGATTTCGCGGTGGCTGGCTTTGACCATGACCTTGTTGCCATCGATCATCACTTCCTTGTCCAGGTTAGCTTGGTTCTCATCCGGTTCGCCTTTGATGGACTTGGAGATGGCTTTGCTCATGGTGACCGAAAGGTCTTTCAGGCTCTTCTCGATACTGCGGATGGCATCCGAGACCATGATGTTACCAGAACCACTGCCTTTCTCCAGCTCAGAGATACGCTCTGAGATAGCAGTAATGCCTTTCTGGAGTTCGGTGTTGTTCTGATGTTCAGCTACTTTCTTGAGCGAGTTGAGTTCCGTCTTGATTTCATCTAAGACTGCTTTGGTATCGCCGTAATCATCGGCTTTGCCATAGATGGAAACACCATGGAACTGACCTTTCTCGACCTTCTGCCAGAGTTCACTGTCCAGGTTTTCGCACTTGAGGACTTGCACCCAGGCTCCGATGTTGGTGTCCGGGAAATGCTCCTTATCGGCTGTCTTGAGGATGTAGTTCTCAACCACGACAAACTCGGGAACGGTCTGCAGGTTATGATTTACATCGTTCTTGCCGACCAGACCATGCTTGGCGAAGTGGTCGCAGGACTTCTGGATCTCATCCTTGGAATAGAAGTCACCCTGGCTGTCTTTGACATCCGGTTCCATGAGGGTGACATACAGCCGACCCTGGGTACCGGTCTTTTCACTTTTGAACTTGATGGAGTGGGACTTGGGTTCGTAGCTCTTGCCCTGGGCTGATTTGATGACAAAGCCTTTCTGATTGGCAGGGGTCATCTCATCAAACAGCAGGGAGACCAGTTCCACTTCCACGTTACGCAGTTCGCCCTTTTGAACGAGCTTTCGGTTTTTGCTAAATGGGTACACATTACCTCCTGGTATGGTTATTGTTAGGGTTTATTGGAAAAGTTGCGGTTCTGCATAAAGAGCTGCTCATCGGCAGATTGCAGAGCTTCTGTGAGGTTACCGAAGTTGAAGTCAGCGGGAGTTACATTCCAGTTGAACTCATAGTTGAACTCGATGGATAAGGTGAGAGCCAGGCGTTCCTGTAGGGGTTTGATTACGAAGTGGTAGAACATCAGCATATCGCTCTTGTTATCTCCACCAAGCTGTCCCGGGATAAGCTGGGACACGACTCTTGCCGGGACCCGGTGATAAGCGAAGATGCCTTCTCTGAGGTCTTTCTTAAGGCTGAGAAACCCGCCTTCTCTGTCCTGCTGACGCAGAGGTTCGAGTCGGATGCGGACATCCTTGCTTTCACTCTCAATCAGCACGGTGGAGTGAGATTTGGCATTGCCTTTGACATCGATCAGGGCTTTCTCTATCTCAGTATAGGCATCGGTCATAACCTCATTGCCCTGCTCATCGGTCACAGTTCCGTCACGCAGAGTTCCACCTTCCACAATGACGAAGTAGTCTATCATCAGACCGTTCTGGAAGTTGTTATAGTCGAAGGCCTTGATCTCAGACAGTATCTCAACATTAATAGCTATAGGCAGGCAGGACAGACCCCAGGCATTGGACTTATGGGTGCTTTTCTTGATGTGGATGATATCAGCATAAGCAAAGTCCTGCTTCTGGTTGTTCTTGGTCTGAATAAAGTTAGGTCGAAAGAAGCCAAACTCGTCATAGTTCTCTACGATCTGCACTTCAGTCGGCAGCATCCGTTCCAGACCCATCCACTGTCCCTGGGCATTACGCATCTTGATCAGGAAGCCATTCCCACAGGCGATATAGAACTTAATCAGCTCACCTAAGATAGTGGTCTGGTCTTCACAGGCAGGAAACTCAGCAGTATCCATCCACTTGGTGACATTAGTGTTTTTGCACTCAAACTGCATCACTGTAGCCATCGTAACAGCATCCACACACCCAGAATGGTACTCATCGGTATCTAAGAGAGCCAGTAGCTTACTCATGGCATAAGGCTGGGAAACGACCTTCTTGCTTTCAGCTTCTTTGGATATCAGTCGTTTGCCGACTCGTTTCATAACGGATAAGTCAATAGCTTCCGGTTTGTATTTGCTTTCCAATAGCTCAGTGGCAGAACTGATGCCGACATTGTGATTACCTAAGCGCATTACTTTCATGATGCCGCTCCCGAACCACTCTTCAACAGGTCGAGTTTGGCTATCCTAACTAATCGGGTGCCGTCTATCCTGGAAGTGTAGTACTCGATGTGAGGGATGTCCCGGTTGGCTAAGGTCAGATAGGTTTCTCTGAACTTCTCTTTGAGAGCATATAGGTCCAGATCAGGATCATCCACGTTCTGAGCATTGACGATCAGATAGACTGTCCAGGCGATATCGGTGGAAGTAAACTGACGAGAGGTTCCTTTGATGCCATCCTCGGTATCCAGAATCACAATGGCGCAAGGCAGGGTCTTGGGGATATTGTCCTTGTTGAACAGGATGGTCTGGATACAGGGCTGCAGTGATTGGACAATAACGTCTCTTTGCTTTTTGAATCTCTCGAGGTTAATCATAAACTAACCTCGATTGAACTCAACTGCTGGTAAATCCACTGCTCCCGATTGGAGATTACTTCCGCAAAGACATTACGGGCAGCGATGCCTTCCCTTTTGATCTTGCCCCGGATGAGATATGCGATCTGTCGGGCGGTCAGCAGCTTACCTGTTGCCTTATCAGTCCAGGACAGGTGCTTGCGTTCGACCCAACCAATTAGCGGGGCTATGGGAGTCCAGGAAGGCACCTTACCGCCCAAAACAAAAGGCTCATGTTTGACATTGGAACCGACTCGAAGCGTCATGCCCGAAGGTTGAGTCTCGACTAAATAGCCGGTATTGCCATAGAAGTCGCCCTTATCGTAAATCTGCTGTGCCAGTATCTCTTTGCGGGAATCAGCATCGATCACAGAACCTATCAGATGCAGTCTGCTCTCCAGAGCAGTATAGATTGCCCGGTAAATCTCGATCATCAGTTCATCCGGTGACTCGAACACTCGGTCTGCCATCAGATGACTCCGACCCGGATAACTCTAGGAGGTCTGGGCACTATAATGCTTAGTCTTTCTTTTCCGGCATCGTTCAGATACAGGGACAAAACGGAAAGAGCACGCAGTTCAAGTTTAGCTTTAAAGGCATCGATTTCCGCACCTGTGAGCAGTTCGGTAGCTGATTGGTCTAATCCTACGGTCTTGACAATTCCCTCGCCCAGGGTCTTTATATTGAGGAACTCGAAGGTGGAATGGAGCATCAGGAAGCAATAGGCAATACGAAAAGCAATATAAATAGGATCATCATCGCCGACTCCTGGATCAAGAGCTGACAGGTAATAGTTAGCCAAAACCAAGCCCTTAATCGTTTCCATGACTATACCCCGATGCTCTTTGAAAATAGTATTACCTTCCATCTCAGCCGGAAGGTTAAACACCGAGAGCATTTCCAGAATAGTTACAGGCAGAGCAGCCGGCATTAGCCTTTCCTCATCAGCTCGGACAGTTCAATGGCTCTGCGACCGACCTGCTTCGCCCACTTGGAGGCTAGCATTCCATTGGCAGCTCGTTCAAAATCACCAGAACCTATGAAAGCCAGGGTGTTTTTAAAACCCAACAGACCGGTAATTCCTAGGTTGAAGCACATGTTGAGCAGAACCGACTTGCGGGTCTCATTCAGACCAGTATAGATATCAGGAACCTCAGCCAGTATCTCACTCTCACAGCGCAGGATATCGTTTTCAAGCAGAATAAAAGCTTCTTTTTGGGAGATACCATTAGCATCGAGATTACGACCTACACCAATAGTCAGTTTGCCGGCAGGACAGCGATAAGGTTTTAGCTTCAATCCCTCGTGTCTGAGCAACAGCTCTTTGACTTTCTGCAATAGGCTCTGTTCCATGTTTGCTCCAATAATCTTAATCTGGAGCTATGAAACCGCCCACCAATATTCTGACAAAACAGGATGCATAACGATGCCACAGAATTTGTCATTGACAGATAGTGTTTGCGCAGATATGTGTTTATCTAAAGAGTTACCATCCAGAAGTGGCGAAAGCAAGAAATCAATAATGTTGTAACCGCATACTCTATAATTAGTTATTAAACAATGAATTATGATGCAGATACTATGAGGTGGATATGAATGATACATCAAAGCCTGTCTCAGCTAAAGAAGAAATATCTTATACCCCAAATCTAAAAACCGAAGAATTTGTGAAAGCAATATCGAGTGATCTTCAGACCCAGTGGGAAGATCACTTCAATATGCGGAATCAAACTTGGAAAATCCTTCTATGTTCACTCCTTTTTTTCTTCTGCTCCATAGGCATTGCTTGTAATAATCTTGGTAAAACCATCCTGATTTTTGCTTTTGCAGCAGATGCAATTACAAGTCTTGTTGGGCTTTTCATAGTCCTACACCTACGCCAAAGGCAAAAGGAAAAATTCCAGATAATAATCGCTTATGAAAAGGAACTTGGACTATACAACATAATCAGTCCATTTATAAAAGACTCTCATAAATCTATCTTCGGCACAATGAATACAGCACTTTTTATTTGCACAGCACAAATTTGCCTATTCTTAGAATCCACACTTCTACTTTTCAAACTCATAATATCATAGAGGAGATAAAATGCAAAATGAAGGAAACAGCATACTGAGCCGCATCAGCCGAATGGATTTGTTTACTACTCTTATCCCTGGATTTTACATAATGATTCTTCTTGAATATTTGTATTTATCATCTATAGGAAACAGTGTCTCACTCTCATATACGATTTCATATATGAGTTTAACTATTCAGAAGAATCCATTTGTTTTAATATTCATCCTATTCGGAACGTATTTATTTGGCAGCCTAACAAGATCATTGAAAGTAAATTGGGCTGAAATGAGTTTCCCCCCATTTCGTGCAATATTCCCATTTGAAAAGCAAATGCTACGTATACTAAAAGAATTTCACGATTCTCATAAAGTAGGGAACTTCGATATAAATAGCCTACCTGAATTAAGTGGTTATAATGAAAATTTTTACAACTACTGGAAAGATACTCTGTGTATCGCCGAACCTGTAGGTTTTCATTATTACGAATCTTATGAAATTCGTTCCCGCTTCGCAGCAGGAATGGTTTGGTCTGGTATCTGCGGTTTAGCGGTTTGCATTCTAACAAGGCTGATGTTTTGCTCTCCATTTGAACCCTATATATTCACATCTTCTTTGGTTCTCTATGTATCATTCGCTGTATTGTTAAAAAGAGCACGTGAACAAGAAGCAAAAGTTCTCTTTTTCATGCATATTTCTTGCTTACAAAAAAACTTGAAATCTATAATTTAAGAGAAGGTTGATAATATGGGACTTTCATGCTTATTTAGACATAATTGGGACGGATGTAGCTGTAATAAATGTAGCAAAACACGAGATATGGAACATGATTGGAATGGTTGCACATGTACTAAGTGCGGAAAAACACGTGATGAAGCTCATGATTGGAGGAAAGATTGTGAAAAATGCAAAGTATGTGGAAAAAAACGGACAGGTTATCACGTGTGGGAGAAAAATGCGTGTATTAAATGTGGTAAAGAAAAGCCAGTAGTGAATAACTATTCATTACACAAGGAGACAAATTGTAATACTTCAGAGAAGTTTCTATCTAGTGGCGTTTATTATAGCTCAATTGGATCCTATGATAAAGCAATTGACGAATATCTGAAGGCAATTGAAATAAATCCTAAATATATTGATGCTTTATACAATTTAGCAGTCATCTACTTAGTCATTGAAGATTGGAAGAAAGCTGTTTTGTATTTTAATAAAGTTGTTGAATTGAATCCAAAGGATTCCGAAGCCTATAACAATTTAGCTGGTGCTTATAGTAAATATGGTGATGATACTACTGCATTGATTTATTTTAAAATTGCAGCCCAACTTGGAAGTAGTGAAGCTCAATATCTATTAAGAAAGTTCAATATTAGTTGGCAATAGATTCGGTTACACTGAGAATAAATGACTTACGAATGTTTGTTCGGGTATCCTAATTAAGGAGTAAATATGAGAATCTCTTGTTTGTTTGGTCACATCTGGAATGGGTGCAAATGCACGAAATGCGAAAAGACACGTGATATTGAACACGATTGGAGCAAGGATTGTGAAAAATGCTCGATTTGCGATAAAAAACGAGACAAGGAACATGATTTTGATTCTATGTTTGTTTGTCGCAAATGTAATACAAAAAGCGTAGAGACTGCATATAAATCTTTTCGATCTGCAATAGAAAAGAACGACATTGAATTGGTAAAGAAATATTTATCCAACAAGTATGATGTAGAATATGTTGAGAAAGGGCTAAGGGGCATACATTTAATGCCAATAACTATGGCTGTAAGTTGTGGAAAACTAGCGATTGTTGAATTGATGCTAGAATCTGGTGCGAATATATATGTCAGAGAATATGATAATTACTCTCTACTTCATCATGCAAACAGTAGCAGTCAGCTTGTTGAGTACCTTATTAAACTTGGATTAGATGTAAACGATACGAATAATAAAATGGAAGTAGAGCCACTTTACAAAGCAGAGACTGCTGAAGTCGTCGATAGTCTTGTAAAAGCCGGTGCCAGAGTAGATTATAGTTCTTATACAACCGGTTACAGGACGCCATTACGCGTTGCAATTGAGAATAAACGAACAGATGTGATAAAAGCACTATTAAAACACGGTGCCAATATTTATGCAAGAGATGCTCGAGGTGATACACCTTCATACGTTTTCCAAATATCAGAATGGGAAGATAAGGAACTTGTTGAGCTTTTTAACAAAAGCGGAAAAGAAACAAGATCAATCTACTACAGAACTAGTAAGAAAGACTCAGTTGCGGGAAAAGTTCGAGCGACACCAAAAACAGGTGACAAGTATGTGGATGATTGTTTTACTTTTAATTTCCCCGAATGGATCGAAATTCGAAAATGGCATATAATATCTGATGCTGAATCTATCGTTGATGCTAAAAGAGCAGGAAACGTAAAAGAGGCTATTCAATTAGCATTGGCACTAAAGAATAAAAGTCCTGACTATTACTTTTCGTACTATTGGTTAATTCACCTTTATTCAACCCAATCTAGGTACAAAGAAGCAGAATTCGTACTAATTGAGGGGCTAAAGTTAGCTAATCAAAAACAAGATCTATGCGATGCTTTTGCTAATTGCAAATGGAGTGAGAATAAACTCGGTGATGCAGTTAAATGGTGGATTAAAAGCGTTGTTCTGCAGATAAGCTCAAATAATATAATAAATGATAATCCGTTTTTGTATCTATCTTATGTAAGTGAATCTCTGGGATTGCGGAGTATTTGTGCTGAATTGCGCGTTTTTGTTGATAGGTTGACTTCGATGGGAAGGCTAAATACCACTGCGATTGCTAAGCTTTACGATGCAACAAATTTACAGGGTAATCCCTCGATGAAAAAAGCGATTGAAGTGCTTAGTAAAGAGTTTTTGATAAACCGTTAAGATCGAACAGCTGTTTATGCTGATTAATAATTATGTTTTAGTCGGTGATTTACGATATAGTATGATTAGTTTGATTGCAGAAGGAACGGAAGTTTACGGTTATAAAATTACAATGTAGAGTTATCTTTAGCTATCCAAGTATGGAATTAGGCTATAAATACTCCGGCAGCAATGAGATTGGCCGTGTGGCATGGTATAATAACTACTCAGGCAATCATATTCATTCTGTTGGCCAAAAACAATCTAATGAATTAGGTATCTATGACATGAGTGGTAACGTTTGGGAATGGACTTACGACAGCTATGGTGCTTACAGCTCTGATAGTCAGATCGATCCAATAGGGACCGAAAGCGGAGCAAACCGTGTAAGTCGGGGGCGAGGTTGGGGTGACGATGCAGGCGGTTGCGGTATTGCAAGTCGCACAGCAGATTTTCCATCCGACTGCAACGCTCTTATGGGGTTCTGTCTGTGCAGGACAGCGAAGTAATCAAGAACATTCTGCTGTAAGTGTTTAATTTCTTGCTTATACAGAGTGCAATTAAGTTAATGAAATCAAGGAAAACAAGATGATGTACCTTATTAAACATATCGAATATAAGGAGATAAAATGAAAGCTCTGAACATTTTAATCCAATTGTTAGCAATAAGCGTAATAATAATGATTGCTATTACATCTTGTAAAAAGGCACCGAATAGTGATGCCAATTCCACAGTAAAAGCTATGTCTGATACAATTGTATGGCCACCCGCTAATTTTGGAAACACGTTCGACAAAGTGCAAAATGCTTCAAACGTAAAATATGATTGGTCGTTTGAATCAAAGGGTATGCATGGAATGAATAAGTATGGCGAACTTGACAATCCATATGACGAAAATGATGTGAATAAATTATATGGCTCGAATAATCAAAAATCCAATTCGGATGCAGTTTTCAAAATCAAAGGTGAGTTTTATTCCAATCTTGGTTCACTGAAAGTAAAAGCTACCTTCAATAAGTGGAAAAAGATAATGAGCAATGATGGGATGACCGTATATGGGTGGGGACCTATTCTAACTTCTGGTGAAGTAATTGTTGATAAGAAGGGATTGCGTGACATATCTAAAAATTCAGTGTTTGATAATTCATACTCACTTTCAGCAGTGAACGATAATTACGTAATGATTAAAATCGATAGCCTCAAGAACGAACAATTACTTCTTTTGCATTCATTTAATGCTAACGGGAAAGGTGTTTTTGCACCCTTACCGAACACTATAAACACTAATGTAAGCTATCAGGAAGGTGAAGTCAAAGCTCATGTTGATGGGTGGTATTACAAAGATAACAAAATAGTGCTACAGAATTCTAAATGATAAACATCTAAACATGATAGAAGCCTCGTTTCCTGCTTATAGTTAACAAGAAACACGTGAACTCTGCTCATGTAATAATAATTAAAATGATGTTTAAGGAGAAAACCATGAAATTGATATTTAACCTATTAGTGGTAATATTTCTTACATTCCTATCTACGGTTTGGGGAGAAAGTATTGTATCTGACAATTCACAGAAAGATTTTGTTCCAATAGAAGGCGGTATATTCCAAATGGGATCTACGAGTGTTGAAAATGAAAAACCGATTCATCAAGTTACTTTAAGCAAATTCAATCTATGCAAGCATGAGGTGACAGTAGGTGAGTTCAAAAGATTCACAACTGATACCGGATATACGACAGAAGCTGAAAAGGGTGAGGGTTCTTATGTATGGACTAGTGATGGTTGGGATAAAAAAATTGAAGTGAATTGGAAGAATCCTTATTTTTCTCAGAATGATAATTGTCCTGTAGCATGTATCAGTTGGAATGATGCTATAGAATACTGCAATTGGCTAAGTAACAAAGAAGGTTTATCTTTATGCTACAAAGGGAAAGGAGACAGTCTTGTATGTGATTTTCAGGCAAATGGCTACCGTTTACCAACTGAAGCAGAATGGGAATATGCTGCAAAGGGTGGTAAATATTCAAAACATTACAAATACAGTGGAAGTAATACTCTAAATGATGTTGCCTGGTTTTGGGATAATAGCGGGGAAAAATCTCATGAGGTAATGACAAAGCTTCCAAACGAGTTGGGTATCTTCGATATGAGTGGTAATATATGGGAATGGTGCTGGGACAGGAATGATCTTTATAGTGCGAAGCCACAAAAGAACCCTATTGGTTCAATTGATGGAGTTTGTCGTATCCTAAGAGGTGGTGCATGGTACTTTGGTGCAGAAGGTTGCAGATTAACTGGACGCGGTATGAATTACATAAATTACCGCAACTATGGATATGGCTTCCGATTATGTAAAACTACTAATTAGATTCCACGTTATTAATACTTCATTGCTTCAACAACTTACGGGATATATTCTGGTATTAATCTTTATTTAAGTTGCATAACTCCAAAATGACTTAAAAACGTAGACTTATGTAGGTATGTAAGAATAAAAGTGCAATGATTTCATATCAAGCCTTAATGTTCTTTTAACCACTTATCTGCTCGAGCTTGTATTAGACCTATCTGTTTCGGCGTTAACTTAGTAGAAGCTATATCACATCCTTGTTTAGCTTGATTGTCGCCATTGGCATTTGAAAGATAAAACCAAAAATATGCTTCTTGATCATCTTGATTAGTGCCTTCTCCCATACCATAGCTTAATCCGAGGCTATATTGTGCCGAAGCGTTATTTTGATTTGCAGAAAGTAGCCACCATTTAATCGCTTGTTGATAATCCTGCTCAACACCTGCTCCATCTCTATAGCAGATACCAAGGTAACTCTGTGCATCGGAATACCCATTATCTGCAGATCTTCGCATCCAAATAACGGCTTCTTTTAGATTAGTTTCAACACCTACTCCTCTATCGTACATTATCCCTAGATTATACTGTGCCCTTGAATGCTCTTGTTCAGCGGCTAACCGATACCATTTTATTGCTTCCACTTTATCCTGAATTACTCCATCCCCCTTGTCATAAAAGAGCCCAAGATTGAACTGTGCATTTTTAAGTCCCTGATCAGCTGCCATACGATACCATTTGACTGCTTCTTTTTTATCTAGGGTTACACCATAACCTTCTTCATAACAAACCCCAAGATTAAACTGCGCTGTTGCAAGTCCTTGATCAGCTGCCATACGATACCACTTTACTGCTTCAGTTGAGCTTTTTTTGATACCATAACCATGATCATAGCATAAGCCTATTGAATATTGTGAATTTGCATTTCCAGATTTTGCAGATTGAAACAAAGAGTCACTATATACGGTCTCACAATATGATATTCCGATCACTAAGATAAACAACAACAATATGATAGTACGCATGAAAATCTCCTTTTATGATGATTTATCCTTTGTTCCAAATATCTAAAATTTGTCAATAAGAATTGTGTTTCGTCTTCCCTGTTTTCTTAATACAATAATATGTAAAGTTGTTAAGACTAAGGCTGCTCAACTTACAACTTTAGTAGTTGTCCTGCACTTCCAATGAAAGGGTGGAAAGGGAGTGTGCGCTCCGGAGACACCGATTGGCTCATCACTGCTGTTATAGACTATCTGATCATTACTTACCCAGGGTGCCAAGGCTTTGATGTAGTCTCTGGCATCGTCTAAGCTGTTTGACTTTGTATCCAGAGCCATCAGGTTATCCATCACTTCGGTCGCATCGTTTAAGGGATATACCTTGTCTTGAGCTGCTAATGCCCGCAAATGTCACTGGTGCGGTCATCGAGGATGACTACAAGCTTATAGTACTTCGCTTGGGCTTTCTTATATCCCTGCAATCTCCCGAACTCCCGTATCCGGAGAGCCGTATGCTCAGCCAATCCCTGCCAGTAGGCTTGGGACTTCTCTCCAATGTCGCTAAACTGCTGTTTAAGCGTCTCTGTGAGCATTTCTTTAGTGTATCCCTGATCTATGGCTTTGGATAGCACATCAGCGAAGTTTTGACGGATATCGGCATCAAAATGGTTACCGAGCCAGAAGATCTGCTGCTTCTGAATAGTGGAGGATAAGTGCTGGTCTTCGATGCCCCACAGACCGATTGATGTCTTGACTGGTGCCTGGACTTGTGTATCTCTGAGACCGAGCCGGATACAGCGGTCGATATAAGCTTTGGTTGGTTCATTTACCAGAGAAGCAAAGTCATCTCCCAGTTGGGTATTGATGATGTCCATCAGCTTGTCTATTTGGGTCTTGCTGACCTTCTCACTTCTCGGCATATCACTCAGCATTTGGATAGCGAGGTAGGCTGCATCTTTGACTTCTGTCTTCCAGGCATTGTTTAAGACCCGGTAATACTCCAACATAATCTGATCATAATACTGCATCAGAAGCTAAACCTCCGGACCCTGACTCTGTTCCTGCCTATGTCGTATTCATTGAAGCGTTCCAGACATCCGGCAAGGGCATCACAACCATCGATGTAGCCATCAGGATAAGTAAGGAACTGACTTATAAGGGTTGGAGTATCCTGTCCGTCCGGGAAGAGTATCTTGGCAGTCTCGATGCTGGTCTCGGTTCTTTCTATCCGCAGGTTCTTGTTTTCCTTGTTATCGATGCGCTTTATACGGTGAGAGATGGGATTCAGGTTATTGTCCTTAGCCCACCTGTCGAAGTCGGCAAGGATACGAGCCTGTCCATAACTGGTCTCGATGGCAGAGCGGAACTTGGCTTTATAGATTGATTCCAGTTCCTGATAAGTATCATGGTAGTATCTGAAGAACTTGGTATTCTCAGTCTGACGTATCCAGACATGGATTACATAGAACCTGTTGCCGTCATAACCAATGGAGATGATACCTTTGAAACAACCCTTCTCTCCCCATGCGGGGTCAGCATACATCCAGACCCGCTTCATTTGACTGGGAGCAGGCAGGTTTCTGTACTTAGTGAACCACTGGTGCTTGAAGATATTACCTTCGATTACAGGCAGCCCAAGCATTTCTCTCTGGTAACCGGTACTGCCGAACTTGGCTCGCAAGTTGGGAAGTGTGTTTGTAGGGTATTGCTCTTCCCAAGCAGAGCTACCGTCCTGATTCTCCAAAGGAAAGCGCATAATAGCTCTCTGTTGGCATTTTAAGACTGGATTTGATACAATATCCAAGTCAGGATTATCTGCCCTTAAATCGTCTATTATGAGTTGCTGGAACTGACAGATGGCATAGTTGGGATGTACGAGGTTACCGAGCCAGATCACCTTGCCTGTTCCTTCCGGTGCCAATGCTCCTGCCAACTCCTGAGTGATCTTGTCCATGCGTCTCTTGCCGATGGACTGGTTACCCATGTTCTCTTCTTTGTCTATATCATCACAGACGATCAGTCCGGACGTTTGGCAGTCTTGGGATTGAGGGTTCCTCGATGGGATTGCTTAATACTCCTGGCTCTGATGCGGGTCTTGTTCTTCAGATAGAAGTCCAGATCAAATGAGTCAACCGGCTGCAGCTCAGGAAAGTCACCTAAGAGCCTGCGGTTGTTGGTCAGTTCATGTAGTGTAAAAGCTGTCCGTTCCTGTGACAAATCGACATCGGCAGCCGTATGGATAACATACTTCTCGCCTTTGATAATCTTCCAGATGGGATAGACCACTCCCATCAGTACCGTTTTGCCCAGCCCACGAAAACCGGTAATACCGATGATGCCTGTGCTTTTATCAGTCTCATCAAACATGGTGCTATGGGCTGGGCAGAAAGGTAATACAAAGACATGGGGGAAGTAAGTCCGGCAGAAGAAGGAAAAGGAATCCCAGTCATCTCCCATGGTGCGGGTGATGCGTTCGGCTTTGGCATCAGGATTATCGTCTATAAATGGCAAAACGGAGATCGTCTTGGAAGCGATCTCCGCCAGTGCCTTGTTATGCCTTTGGATGAACTTCTTAGGCATAACGGTCAGGGGATTTGGGAGGGATTTGCTTTGGATTGGAGTTAGTCAGGGAGATATGGGGTCGATTTATCTTTTGAGGTGTCATGATAGTTACCCGTTACGGATGCGAAGGTAATCAGCTAAATCCAGGACAATGCCTTGGAACTGCTTGAGAAGTGTTTCATAGCCTTTCTCGACCATGAAGTCAGTGGTTTGATCCATAAACTTTACGATATAGTCATTGAGTTCGCGGGCAGGCTCATCATCCTTCTGGTTCTGTTTAATCAGTGATACAAGGGACTGCAGAGCGGTATCAGCCGGGTTCTTGGCATATTCTCTCAAGGCTTGGATCAAAGCCCGTTTTCTGGCTACTTTGATCTCATGATCAAGCTTACGCTCTTCCTTGAACAGGCTATTCCAATTACCCGACTTGATCCACTTGCGGACGGTGATGTCGGAGATGCCGAAGATAACTGCAAGTTCATCGATGTTGGTCTTACCATTCAGGTAAGCTTCCTTGCAGTTATCTTTCTTAATACGGAACTCTTTGTCATTACTCATTGTGAGGTTGTACCTTGTGGTTCTCCAGGTATTTGTTGATGTCTCTGCCGAAGCAGCGGAGTTGACCCTGCTCTTTGATGCGATATGCCGGCAGAGGGTCACTGATCTCTCTAATCAAGCGATAGACGGTCGAACGGTCGACTTTAAGGGCATCGGCTATCTCATCGGGACGGTAACTGCGGTCTTCTTTAAAGAAGTTCAGTGGTTCGTCCGGTACGATTTGGGTTGCATTATTATTTCTCATGTAATCCATGTATTCTGCTCCTGGTTATTTATCAAATCAGGTTGCTAAAGGTTACCACAGTATCTGGCACGTTGGCATTACAACGCACTGAAGTTGAGGACTATCTGCTGGTAGTTACCGGCAGCGTCCCGCTCATAGAAAGCGACATATTGTTTGGTGGAAGTGACATTGATGGCAGAATCGATCAGTTCCATCGCTTCTTTCCAGGTAGGGTCTTTGATATTGTACTTACGCAGGGCTAGGATGCGGTGCTTGGCAATCTCACCTTTCTTATCGACCTGGAAAGCTTCTGTGATGATGGCTCTTAAATTGACGTTGGAGTCAGTAGTCCAGGCTTTGAGACACTCATCGATTTTCTGTTTGGCAAGCTGCAGTTCAATACCGAACTGAATATTCTCTTTAAAACGGATCTCCACCTTGTACTGCTCATCAAAACTAAGCAGGATGGCATTGCCCTTCCAGTGCAGACCGTGCTTCTCAGCCATGAACTCTAAGTATCCTTCCAACTCCTGAAAGAGCTTGGTTTTATCGTGGATAATGCGCTTATGCAGGCTTTTCACCCTGTCCATGGTTCTGCGGATGACGGCATCCTGTTTGATGATCTCAGTCTTAACTAACTTGAGTGGGATTTCCCGGCCCCTGGCATCCAGCATTGTACGTTCAATCGGGGTTTTGCTGCTTTTACTTTTCTCTTGGTTCGTTTCCATTTGAAACCTCCTAGTTTATTTAGCTTTATTTGATTTAGTCTTTTTCTTGTTTTCTGATTTACGATCTTGATTCGGATTGAGATCGGGTATAGGATTCTTGTCATAGTCCTGCAGAGCATCTTGTTCAGCAGCTGCTTGGCTGCGCTTGGCGACGTACTTCTGGAACATAGCTATAACAGCTTTCCGCTGATTGGCATCCAGTAAGTTCCAGTGGCTTTTATGGTAATGGGTAATCAGGAAGGTGCGCAGGCTGTATTCATCCCAGCCGGCTCGCTTCATCAGAGAGTGCATATACATGCCTTGCTGGTCATAGGTATATTCATCCGGCTTGCCGGTTATCCGGACTCGCATCAGGATAAGCTTTAGTTCTGTCAGTATCATCTCATCCAGAGCAGTCAGGGATTCACCAAAGTCCAGTTCCTTTAGTAATGCCTTAAACTGGTCTACTGTCCATTTGAACTTGGTGACCCGCAGGGCATGGATATCTTGCCGTAGGTAGCGTTCTCTCTGTTCTTTCGTCATAGTAATACCCTCGTCTCGTCTGTCTTGTTAGTTTTAGCTATCAGTCTATGCGCCGGTAAGCACCCAGCTTATTGAAATTACGCAGTTGTCCCAGGATGCCTTTCTGGACTTTCCTGCCTATCTTGGGCACGTTCTTTCTGGAGACTACGACATAGACATAGCCGACCAGATTGATGACTTCAATGGATGCCAAAGCTTCCAGGTAGATATACACCCACTGCCGGCTGCGGTTGATGGCTTGGGCAATATCCCGAATCGACTTATATTTGCCTTGTTCTAAAATATCTAAGAGTTGATGGGTTGCCCTGAGGTCAAAGCTCCAACCTTTGTAATGCTGATAGCCCAGGGTGGCATGGTAGCGGTTACAGCGGACATAGATGGCAGGATTAGCCTCGATCTGTTTGACCTTCTCACTCTTTATCAGTTCTGCCAGTATAGGAGGTATGCTCTCGATGCTGACAGTGGTAAAAGCAGCCATCGTCTCCAAAGTGAAGGGTCGGTTGTATTGACCGGCAAAGTTATAGAGCAGTTCTTTATCTGTCATCGTCAGCTCAGACCTGCAAATCAGCTTGGCTGACCTTAGCCAGTTTACGGTGTTTACCAATCTCTTCTACTGTGTGGATGAGCTTCATAGCTTTACGCAAGTTACCGCAGGAGTTGAAGTGGACATAGTCAACCACATCAGGAGCGAAGGGCACTTCAAGGATATCCCGGCAGAGTTGACCGACATCTTTCTTAGTGACAGCTTTGAACTCATAGAAGACATTGCATCTGTCAAAGTAGTACTCATTGATCTGTGAGAGCCGGTCCTTGGCATTCTGCATTCCGACCAGGATGACCACTGCAGTTGTCTCATCCACTATATCACGAATCGCACCTAAGAGCTGAGGATGCCGGAAGGCATAGTCTATCTCATCGATGATGATAATAGTATCAGGATGGTCTTCCAGGCTCTGCAGACAGAGTTTAAAGAGGTTATTGGCTGTGCCGTAGGGTATGTATTCTCCCAGTCCAAAGCGTTTGTAGAGATTGGATAATAGCTCCATCGCAAATGCCTTGGGAGTGGTCGTGGCTTCTAATCTTAAGTAAACATAGCCTTTACTAAAAGCCATGCGTTTGGCATAGGTGGTCTTGCCGAGTCCGGGCTTGCCATAGAGTAGTCCCAGTCCGACCATCTCCATCTTAGGTCTGTCCAACAGATAGTTGATGCAGCTATCAGCGCTGATCACATTCTCGGTTCTGACTAATATTCCTTGTTTCATTGTCTCCTCCTATTTAAATCCGATCAATTTCAGCAGTTCGGGGAAGGTGTGGGTCTCGATTAAAGAGCCTTCAGTAGATGTCTCTGTATCAGCATTTGCATTAGCATCGACATCAGCATTAATGGTTGTTAGGGTTTCTATACTGGGTTGAAAATCGGTCTGTTCCGTCTCTGCCATCAGCATTTGGTCTAATCTGGCGATCTCATCCACCGGGCTGGGCTGGGGAGCCGAGATCATCGGCTGATTGGCAAACATGGGTAGTTCCACCGTACTGATAGGCAGGGGTTTGACTAATCTATCAACTGCTTCCTGCGACTGCACTATCCACTTCTTGGTCTTGGCTGCCGTATCCCGGCGCAGCTTCTTAACTTGGTTGTATTCCGTATTCAGTTCTTTATGAGCAGTCGGTTTATCCATAGCTACATGAATGAAGGCATGCTGAGTCCTTCTGATCTCTGCCTGGCAGATGAAGATGTCATGCTTGTCATAGACCAGTATCCATCGGGCATCGTTATAGTCGTATCTGATAATAACCGGTTTACCAATCTGGTCTACCAACTCAGGATGCCAGTAGATCTTGCCATCTAAGTTGATACCCTGGTTACGGACACTCTTGCGTTCTGCCGACAGCATCAGGAAGTTGAGTCGGTCTGGTGCGACCACCCGCTCCTGAGGCAGTTGGGACGTGCTGAATACCTGATAAGGTGTCTTACCCTTCAGAGCAGCATGCGGGGTCTCGCCATAGACATGCCTGACATAGAAGGCTATCAACTGCATAGTCTCTTCCACTGTGGGTGCCTCTCCCTTGAACATCTTCTGAGCCCACTTTTCATTACGCATCAGAGTGGCAGGTTTATCGGCTATGGAGGAGCCTCTAAAGGTCGATACGAAGCGTTCCAGTTGCTCCTGCATAGTCTTGAAGAAGCGTTCAATTACCTTGGCTTTGGCATTATAGCTCTCTGCGAAGGCTACTCCGATATCGAGCCGGGGGAAGATGCCTGCCAGTTCTTTCTCTAAGTCATGGTTATCCCATTGCTCATGAAAGAGCTTGGCTTTGAAAGCCTTGCCATTATCTAAATAGACATACTCCGGCACCGCTCCCCAGTTGAGGAAGCCATTGCGGAAGGCAGTCAGGATGTGTTGGCTATCTTCTGTTACTGCCAGAGATGCTCCCACCGGATAGCGGCTTGCCCAGTCTAAAACCAGAATCAGAGTCATGCGTTGAGCTTTCCCGGTCTTGGGGTTGATAATATCAAAAGCTAAGTTATGACCATCGGCTACCCAGACACTGCCGACCTTGAGCATCGAGTCATCCCGCAGGATCGTCTTGACGATGCGTTCAGCTACATATTTGCTGCCCTTGGTTGCCTGTGCCCATTCAGCAGGATGGTTTTCAATCCAGTCCTTGCACCAGCGTTTGAGGGTTGGCTCACTGGTCGGTGAATCGCAGCATCCCAGTCGGGCTGCCGTCTTTAAACTATGGATGGCAGAGCCGATTTTGATGTTATTAGGTCCAAGCAGCTTATTGAGCAGGTAGTTCTGTTCCAGATAGGTGACTTTGCGTCCCCGGCTCTTATTCTTGCCCTTATGCAGCATGGCATACATGTCTTGATCATTATCAATGAACCGCTCAATCCACATACGCAGAGCCCGTTCATTACGGCTGCCGACTATGTTGTATAGCTCCGGTACCAGGGTTCTGTTATTGAAGTCAGTAGTTATCTGCTTCCACTCGGCTGTCCGGGAGTCACAGTAATTGAGTCTATCCATTACTACTGTGCAGAACTGACCGAATAACCTGGCTTCCTGTTCATGTTGATTGGAGATGAAGTCTTTGGGTCTGAGGTCGAGGTCTTTACTATCTGGCTTCTCTTGATATGGTATGTAGTGCTTTATAGGCATGGCAGTTACATGCGGTACATGAACTTCAGAAACTACAGAATGTACCCGTTCGGAGTTCTCACCAGTGCTATCTGCTTCGTCATCAATGATTATGGCTTTGATTTTATGATGTGGATTGGCATTGGCATAGGTCATCACTTCCTGATAGAACTCGGCATATTCCTCGATGTTGATATCAAAAAGCTTCATTATAGCCTCCCACTGCATCGCTCTCACTATAACCATAGATCAAAGCGCTGTTCATCTGCTTGTCACCCAGCTCGATTTTACGTTCAATAAACTCAGCTGGTACTACACCCCGTAAATTACAGTCTGCCATCTCGGCAGTCAGCAGAGCCGGGTCAGTCATAACAAAAGTCTTGACCACTCTGGCTGAGCCGATGGCTATCTGCTCTTTATGGGTAAGCATGTTACCCTTACCTATATATCTCCAGGCCGTCCGCACTGAGCAGCCTTTTAGTTCAGCTACTCTTTCTACGGTCAGCCAGACAGATCTAATCTTCTTATTCGACATTCTCAACCTTTCGGCATAATTGCCTAGCACTGTGACAACCACTGTGACAAAACGTGTCACAGTGGTCGGTGTTTTTCCTGCCATTTTGCTAAAAGCACTGTGACAGGCTATCAACTCTTGCGGTAGATTGCATTTAACCCGTTTGGAACGACATGTGTCACAGTGCTTGTCACACTGGTTGTCACAGTGGTCGCTTTTTGGGGTGTCACACCGCATGCGGCTAACCGGCTTAAAA
>Ga0247841_10001621_pt1 | contig 49137 bp, 50 predicted proteins | sample LaCruzMarch2015__2_FD_192410 | JGI IMG/M metagenome (GOLD analysis project Ga0247841, IMG submission 192410) | Freshwater microbial communities from meromictic Lake La Cruz, Castile-La Mancha, Spain - LaCruzMarch2015_18m | ecosystem: Environmental > Aquatic > Freshwater > Lake | place: Spain... | reverse complement strand
GGGGGGCAAAGATCTCATTAAACTTAATATTGCCAAGGCGCAGCTTGCCAACCTTCTGGGTACGGGGCCGGAATCACTGTCACGCGCATTGGGTGAGATGAAGACTAGAAAACTTGTGGAAGAAGAAGGAAATAGTATCAGACTGATTAACCGCAGCAGTTTGGAAGAGCTTGCAGAGAAAGGCAAAAACTCCCGCTGAAATAGTTGCGCGTTTTGGTCTACCCACAAGCTGGGAAGGCATTTTTCAAAACCATCTAGACAGGATATTAATTTGCACCTCTTTTCCCGGTGTATTATGACTGTATATATCCATCTCAGGTAAATTTGGGGTTTCGACAGACGTGATCATTACGCATCGAAAGCAAGCATATTTGCCGGGTTTGACTTTTTGTGGATTTCAGGAAGAAAGAGAGGGACGCTGTCAACTCGAGTATAGTTCGGAACAGGTTAGTGACCGTGCCCACCAACATGTCTACCTTTAGTTATTTCTCCGCTGATATCGCCGCGTTCTGTGCTTATCAATATAATCTGTACTTTATATTTGCAGTTTTCGTCTTTTCCGTTTTCCCAGAGAATTGCTCTATAATCTACCGGTATGGATACAAATCCAAATGTCATACCACCTACTTTCATTTCATAATTGCTAAAGTAGCGATAGGAATTCTTTTCCATCATCGTCAGTTCGTCAAGGCTTTTTATGGTTTCTTCACGTGGGTAATCCGTGCAAACATTTTCGCCTTTTCTAATAAATACTAATCCTGCAATTGTCTCATTTGCATTGCCTTCAGGATTGTTCAATTTAATAATACGCTCGTACTGACCAATCGGTACCTCTTTCACTTCTCGCATCTTGATTATTGTGCTGTAACCACTGCAGCTTATTGAGACCAATGCACCCAAGCCGAGCGTTATGTTTCTTATTATGTTTTTAATGTTGCATTTCTTCATAACTGCATTCCTTAGTGAATAGGGCAAGGGCGGTTATCTAATTATTTTTCTATCAATGGCCACAGACTTAATGCCTTCGTGTTCTACAATGGAATTGATGTCGGCATGCCCTTTAAATCTCATTACATTAAGCATGAATATTTCCAGTTTGCTCAGAACATTCGGCGGCAAAATGTTGCCGTCGATTTCAATCGATATGGCCGGATATTTTCTTTCCCTTGCCCATGGAGTAAGCATTCCTTCAATTACGCGTCCGATAAGGCACGCAAAAGGAGAAATGTTGACTATGCCGGAATATCCGTCCATCATTGCCGTGGCTGCGGAACCAACGGATACGCTTATTTCCGAGTATAGTTCGTGGCTGACAAAATGCTTTTTGGTATTTCCCATAATCTCGTGCATATTATGAGGAGCGTCCGGAACCAATCCGGTTGATGCCAGTATCTTGTGGACATTTTTATCCACATTGTGCTTGTAAATATGTTCAATATTCCAGCTGATCAAATCCTTAAAATCTTTGGAAAGCAGACGGCGATACCAAGGCAGCAAAGTTAGTCTTTTTTTGATTTCATAATGCCGGACAAAATCGCAATAGTAAACCCATTCAGCAATACTCGATACCTTGGCGATAATCCCGCGTTTGCTGAAGTGTTGAATCAATTCATCAACGGAAAAATCATCACGGCGCACATATATTTCGCCGACAATGAGCACCCTCGGGCAATCCTTCATATTTTTCTTCAGGGGAATCCTGCAAATATCTTTGGAAATATCTTTCAGAACAGGAAGAACTTGAGTGATATTCTGTTCGGCAACACCAATCATTTTATGCCAGAGCTCATCATACGTTGCCATCGCCTGCACAGGTTCGGCAGCACAGGTTCTCAAAGATGTTTCTATGTCTTTCAGATAATCACTGATGATAACCGCCCACCACGCGTATTCAGAAAACTCCGTACCCAGCTCGTTATAGGAGTTATCCGAATCCAAAGTAAAAACGACAACATTTTCCAGTCGCAGATCCTTGAAAAGATTTTCGTAAAAAACAAAGTATTGACCGGTGCGGCATGGCCCTGTTGTCGTGGGAACCAATATAATATATGTCTCATCTTTACGATATTTTTCCGAGGCTAAATATTTAAGCGCACTGCCCAAAACAAGATGCGAAGGCAAACATTCCTTACCGGAGGCATGATTGCGTGCCAACTGCAGTGTATGTATATCAGGTACCGGCAAAGCTTGAGCATTGATGCCCATTCCCCGGATTGTCGCGCCGAGAAGTTCCACAGAGAGCCTGCCCATATTGGCAAGGAGAAGCTTTACGCGCGGATTATTTTTGATGGGAATATTTTCGTTGGTCAGAACATTATTAATATGAATGTCCTCGCCGGGATTATTAATGAATCTCAAACCATTGTCATATCTGGCATCGCAGATTTCGGTAAATTTAGACCGGTATCCTTCGATGATATCCAGAAATGCTTCAATACGCGTATCCACTCCGGCATCGGCTGTATGAGAATCCAGCTCTAAAATCAAAAACGGCTTGGTGCCCATTATCCATTTTAAATAGTGCAGCAGAAAAGAATCTGGCGCGCAGGAGAAATTGGAAATGAAAGTAACGTAGATATTATCTTCATTTTTAAGAAGTACGCCGGTTTTCATGTCTTGCTGACCGTAATACCAGTACATATTCGGATAAATCGGCTCATCATCAAAAGGAAGAATATCATAGGGAATGATGCAGTAGCCGCGACTTGTATATTTTCTCGGAATGCCCATGTTGGCATCAGCCGTGAAAGCGTTATAAGGCCTGCCCAAAAGAGCAATGACCGGCCTTTTTGCTTTTCGTGCTTCGGCCAGCGCCTTTTTGCCAAGCGCGCGTGCCTTTTCAAAATATTCCATTTGTTTATCGTAGGCAATAGTGAAAGCCTTTTTAGATTCGCTTTCGGGAAACCCGAGTTTTAAGGCCACCTCAATAAATGATTCAGAGGCTTTTTCCAGGCCATACATAAAACTGACTACAGGTGATAAATATTTCTCATCTGGAATTTCAGGAAAAGCTTTCTTGATATAGTAGGGTAGGGCTTGTGTGATAGGGCAAAAGTTAGCCGGTGTGTCTTTTTCATAACTTTCCATGTCTTTAAAGTGGGGTAGAAAGATGTAATCCAGATTGCGGTCAAATATGTCCTGAACAGCTCCATGGGCAATTTCCGCCGGATAGCAATAGCTGCTTTCAACCCTTGCGGTGCCTTCCGCTGATATATTCTTTGAAACAATTGTCTCTACACCCAGTTCATGAAAAAACCAGGAGTAAAGCGGCCAAAGGGTATAAATGGAAAAACAGCGGGGGATACCGACAATAAAATCTTTCTTCTTTTCGAGCGTGGTGGCATCGGGCGCGCATTCCTTGAAGAGAAGGTCGTTGCGCTGTTCGATATAATCATATACTTCAGTTTCATCAAATGTCTTTTTCTTCCTTATATTGGCATATTTATTACACCTGCCGCCAAACATATATTTGTTGCTATTTACATTGAGGATGCGGATGGAACAGAAATTATCGCATGCCTTGCATTGGAATTCTTTTTCGTGGATAATTTCAGTCGCGAGAATCTTTTCAATATCATAGGTGGTTTTGGTCAAGAAGCCTTCTTGAAGTTTTTGCTTGGCCAGAATGCCGACGCCGAAACAGCCCATGAGTTCGGGGGCAGGCGGGACGAGAATGTCCTTACCCAGCAACATGGCAAAAGCCAGCGGTACTGCCTTGTTTTTAGCTACTCCGCCCTGCAACACAATATTGTTGCCGATGGTTCTGTTACCGACAACTCGATTTAAATAATTAGAGACGATAGAAGTAATAATTCCTGCCGTTATGTCTTCAACGGATGCTCCCTGCTGGATGGCATTACGGATATCCGAGTTGATAAACGCGGAACAATGTTCGCCGAATTTTAGTGGTTCTGTGGCCTTAAGAGCAATATCACCTATTTCCCAGGCATTAGCGATGTTCAAGTCGCCCTGCGCTGATTCTTCCAAGAACGATCCGGTTCCGGCAGAACAGGCCTCATTCATGGCATAGTCAATCGGGACTTTATTTTTCAGCAGAACATATTTCGCGTCCTGTCCGCCGATTTCGAAAATGGTGTCAATATCCGCTTTATAAAAAGTGGTGCCAACGGCGTGGGCGATAATCTCATTATAGACTGCCGGAGTTTCCAGAAATACACCGAGAATCTCCCGGGATGATCCGGTTGTGGAGGCAAGCGTAATGCTTATTTTGCCGTCTCCAATATCTTCTTTTATTTGTTTTTTTATTTCGATCAGACAATTTTTGAGAGCGACAACAGGATCGCCATGTGTGCGCCCATAAAAAGACGCGGTGATTTCATCTGTCTCTATGTCAATTAAGCAAGCTTTAGTAGTGGTAGAGCCACCATCAACACCAAGGATGTATTCCTTGCCCGCGATTAATTTGGCTTTTTTGGAGGGCAGATAGGTTACTCTGCCTTCTGCTGTTTTCAAGTCGGCAAATCTTTTAAATTGTATCCGGCTATGCTTAAAAAGATTATTAAGCGTAGGCAAAATACTGCCTGAGTCTTTGGCCAAAAGAGCGGCTCCGTAGGCCTCAAAATATGGCGCCTGAGGCGGGACGATAAATTCAATCTCCGGCATTCGTTCCCGAATATAGCTGATGATGTACTGATTTTGGGTAACGCCTCCGGTTAGCAGCACTTTCCCTTTGATAATTCTTGCCCTTTTGAGAAAATCAATAACCTTGGTTGCCATCACATCGCTAAGAGAAAGGACGATATCACCTTTTTTAGCCTCGCCTTTATTCAGGCGGTGGGTGCAATCACTTTTCATGAAGACTGAACAGCGTGAAGACAGCTTGAACACGCAGCTTTGTTCCGGGATAGTATTGATGTCAGTCAGTTGCATATTCATCCGGCCAAGTTGTTGTTTGAAAAATTCGCCGGTTCCTGAGGCGCATTTGTTGCCGGAAAAACTTGTTATTATCCTGTTGCTTTTATCGATGGTGTAGACGACCAGATCTTCTCCGCCTAGTGAAACTATCGCGTTAATCTCACGTTGTAGATGCTGGAGTGCTGCTTCAATACAGAGAGGTTCAATAACGCTGTTTATATTTAGCAGATGCCTGCCTTCAGTACCTGTTGCCAGTGATTTAATATCCGCAGGTATTTCGTGGGATGATAAAATATTTTGCAGTGTTTGAAGAAAGTTGCCTTCGTGAGGATCAACTTCACTCCATAAAATATTATTCCCCTCAAGCATCGTTACTTTAACATTAGAAGCGCCAATATTGATTCCCAGACTATGCATAAGAGCTCCAGAATGATAAAAAAAGCTGAAAGTGAATAACTTCCAGCTTTTTTTTGAGAAGAAAGCGAATTGGTATTAATGTCCTTCTTCCAGTGCTCCCGCTATATACATCATTGCCAGCAACATGAAAACAAGAGTCTGGACAATCGAAGTAAAGATCATCAAGATAAGGATGGGTAGCGGAACAAGCAGCGGAACAAGTAGAAGTACGACAGCCAGCACGATGTCTTCGCCGGCGATATTGCCGAATAATCGAAAGGTCAGGGAAAGCGGGCGTGACAGATGGCTGATTACTTCGATGGGGAGCATTAAAGGCGTCAACCACCAGACAGGTCCCATAAATTGCTTAAAATATTTGAGACCATGCATACTAACTCCCACCACATGTGTGGAAAAGAACACGACAAGTGCCATTGCGGCATTGGTATTGATATTTGCAGTTGGCGATTCAAATCCGGGAATGATTCCAATCAGATTTCCGGTTAAAATGAAAAGGCCCAGAGTAGCAATCAAAGGGAAAAATTTCTTGCCCTTATCGCCCATTGTGTCAATAAGTAAAGCATCAAATCCACCGATAATTACTTCCATTACATTTTGCAAACGGCCGGGATAGATTTGAAGACGCCGTGTTGCCAAAAATGACAGAATGGACAGGAGCGCGACCACAAACAATGTATAAGTGACATGACCCGGAAGATAACTGTTTTTCAGGAAAAGTAGAGGGTGCATACTCTATATAACCTCCTCAATTAAATTTTTTTTTGCCATAGTGGCGATCATCGTAATGATAATGTTGATTACAACAACGGAAAGTCCGATAAGCAATCCAATTATATTTACTGTGGCATTGGCAATCAGGAAATATAAAACAATAGCGGTCAAAATTAGACGAATGTAATATTTAACCATTACACCGCCTTTAACATTGACGGCGGTATTTGCAAAAATACCACGCAGACCGCGTTCCATCCAATAAAAATTGAGGATGCTGATAAAGCCACCAAGCAGGACGCCTAAATAGAAATCAAAAGGAGTGAAAATCCATGAAATAATGAAAATAACAGCCAAAACAATCCAATTGGCTATTTCAATTTTTCTTTGGAACGGGTCTTTGACGATGAGGTTCACTTTTTAAACTCTTTATAATTTGTTCTTCATCTTTAAAATTTTTTTTAATTAAAACATATATATTCCGAAATCCGGCTGAAATACCGATAAATAAAAAAACTACAGTAAATACATTGCCAGAATCAAATTTGCGATCTAAATACACTCCCAGCAAAAGACAACCAAAAATTGCCAAAACCATTGCTATGCCGATGCTACTGGCAAATGCCATTTGGATTGCATATTTTTTGGTTTCTGTATCCAAATTTCTTGTGCTCCGTAACACGAATGAAAAGCCAAGTCAAATAAAAACATGACCGCCGTTCAGTATTTAAGTAGATGACGATTTTCCTTATACCAGTCAATAGTTTTTATGAGTCCCTCTTTTAAATCCGTTTTAGCAGTAAATCCGAATTCTTTTGAAGCTTTATTAGTGTCGAGCATTCGGCGGGGTTGACCGTCTGGTTTGGTTTTATCCCAGACAATTTTCCCTTGAAAACCAGATAATTTAGCAATTAATTCAGTCAGCTCTTTGATCGATATTTCGAACCCCGCTCCGATGTTAACCGGTTCACTTTTGTCATAAGCATCCGCAGCCATACAAATAGCCAAGGCTGCATCTTCCACATAAAAGAATTCTCGCGTTGCTGAGCCTGTCCCCCAAACCTCAATTTTATCGTCATGGGCGTCAAGAGCGTCAAAACATTTTTTAATCAGTGCCGGAATAACGTGGGAGGAGCGGGGGTTAAAATTATCACCGGGGCCATAAAGATTTACGGGAAGCAAAAAAATGGAATTAAAGCCGTATTGTTGCCGATAGGATTGAGATTGCACCAACATCATTTTTTTAGCCAGTCCATAAGGTGCGTTAGTTTCCTCAGGATAGCCATTCCAGATATCTTCTTCTTTAAAAGGTACTGGTGTGAATTTGGGGTACGCGCAAATTGTGCCTAAAGCGGCAAATTTTTCAATTTTCCTTAAGTATGCTTCATGAAGCAACTGAGTACCCATGATTAAATTATCGTAAAAAAGCTCAGCCGGTTTCTCCTGATTAAAGCCGATACCGCCGACTTTTGCGGCCAAATGAATAACAATTTGAGGTTTTGTTTCCTCATACATTCGTTGAATATCGTTGAGATTGGTCAGATTGTATTCGGGTAGATCGGCAATCTTAATTTGACGGCAACCATACGCTTGCAGTTTTTTAATCAGATGGCCGCCTAAAAAACCCTTGCCTCCGGTAACTGTAACGCTCTTTCCTTTGAGCATTTTTTTAATCCTTTTTTCGTAATTAAGTCATGCGTTCAGTATTAGTACAGGCGAAACCGGAATCAAGCAGAGTTTTTTCTTTTTTAGCTAACTCTAAATCCGCCGCAATCATCATATCAACGAGCTTATCGAAGGAGACTTTGGGTTGCCAGCCAAGTATTTTTTTGGCCTTACTCGAATCACCCAAAAGCACATCAACTTCCGTTGGTCGGAAATATTGTTTATCCACAACGACATGCTTATTATAATCCAAATTAAGTTTGGAAAATACCCTCTCCACAAATTCTTTTACCGAATATGTTTCTCCTGTAGCTACAACGAAATCGTCCGGTTTATCCTGTTGCAGCATCATCCACATGGCCTCAACATAATCACCGGCAAAGCCCCAGTCTCTTTTTGCTGCAAGGTTTCCCAGATATAACTTGTCCTTAAGGCCTAATTTTATCTGTGTTGCCGCACGGGTTATTTTTCGAGTCACGAATGTTTCGCCGCGCCTTGGTGATTCATGATTAAAAAGGATGCCGTTAGTGGCAAAAATACCATAGGCATCACGGTAATTAAGCGCTATGTAATAAGCATAAACTTTCGCGGCGGCATAAGGGCTGCGCGGTTGGAATATTGTTTTTTCGCTTTGCGGCGGCGGGGCGGCGCCGAACATTTCGCTCGACGAGGCCTGATAAAATTTTGTCTTTATCCCTGTTTTACGAATTGCTTCCAAAATTCGCAAAGTTCCCAATCCCGTAATATCAGCTGTATATTCGGGCATGTCAAAACTCACACGCACATGGCTTTGCGCGCCGAGATGATAAATTTCATCAGGAGCTATGGAATGGAGTAAATCCATTAACTGGCCGGAAACGTTCAAATCGCCGAAGTGCAGAAATAATTTCGCGTTCGGGTCATGAAAATCACGGTAAAGATGATCAATGCGGTCAGTGTTGAAAGTGCTCGCTCGACGGATTAAGCCGTGCACTTCATATCCTTTATTTAACAAAAACTCGGCGAGATAAGATCCATCCTGGCCTGTGATGCCGGTAAGAAAAGCTTTTTTCATTTTATTTCTCCATATTCATTGATTCTAATTTTTTGGACAATACAAGATTAATCTTTATTTGTCAATTTGCGGATTATAAATCTGGATATTTTATATAGTCATGCGGGAGTTTGAATTGATGAATAAGAACGTCTCCTGGGGTTGATCAGAGACTTAGGAAACTCATAAAAAGTTTCCGCGATATAATTAAATATCCATAAAGCAATAGTTCAACTTGCAGTAGCAAGCAGCAAATGATATTTAAAAGCCGGTTGTTATTTTTTATGCAAAAGGGTTAAGGGATAAAGTATGATGAAGGATAAAATTGTTGAGCTTATGGAAAAAGCTGTAAATTCTTGCGTAGAGAAAAAATTGTTTGACGCGGTGAATTTGCCGTATATTGAGGTGGAAGTCCCGGCAAATTCAGATCACGGTGATTACGCCTCTAATGTCGCGATGATTCTGGCATCTGGGGCCAAACAAAATCCACGTAAAATAGCCCAGATAATTCAGGAAAATCTGTCTGATCCGGAAAATATTATTGACCGGACGCAAATTGCCGGGCCCGGCTTTTTAAATATTTTTCTTAAGGAAAGTGTCTGGCGCGCGACCCTTAAAAACATTGAAGAGAAAAAAGAAAATTTCGGTTGCAGCTCTCTGGGTAACGGTAAGAAAGTTCAGGTCGAATTTGTCAGTGCCAATCCCACAGGGCCATTGCATATCGGTCACGCGCGTGGCGCTGTTGTCGGTGATGTAATTACCAATTTGCTGACTGCCGTGGGTTATGCGGTGGACAAGGAATACTATATCAACGATGCCGGCAATCAGATGAATAATTTAGGCAAGTCAGTATTGCTGCGTTATCGTGAACTCCTCGGTGAAAAAATTGAGTTTCCCGAAACCTGTTACCGTGGTGAATATATCAAGGACATCGCCGCGGATGTGATCAAAAACGAAGGAAATGTATATCTGACGGCGGACGAAGGAAAAACCATCAGCTATTTGAACGACATTGCTGGGCAGTCAATATTAAAAGAAATCAAAGATGATTTGGGGGATTTCGGTGTAACTTTTGACTATTATTTCAGCGAAAAAGAATTATATAAAAATAATGGTGTGACTCATCTTTTAGAGAGCTTGCGGCAGAAAAATTTTGTTTATTCGGATGGTGAAACATTGTGGTTCAAGACGACTGATTTTGGCGATGAAAAGGATCGTGTCGTTATCCGAAAAAATGGGGAGCCAACTTATTTTGCGGCGGATATTGCGTATCATCAAAATAAGTTTTCGCGCGGCTACGAGATGATTATTGATATTTGGGGCGCGGATCATCACGGCTATATGCCACGCCTGTGGGCGGGTATTCAGTCTCTGGGTCACGAGAAGGAAGCACTAAAAATAATTCTTGTACAATTGGTTAATTTACTGCGAGGCGGTTCGCCTGTAGCCATGTCCACGCGTTCCGGTGAATTTGTGACTCTGCGGGAAGTTCTGGATGAGGTAGGCAAAGACGCCGCGCGTTATAATTTTCTCATGCGACGATCAGACAGCCATCTGGATTTTGATCTGGAGATCGCTAAAAAGCAATCCAACGAGAATCCGGTTTTCTATGTGCAATATGCTCACGCGCGGATTTACAGCATTATTCGAATGGCACAACAGGAGCATGGTATTGCCCTGCCGTTTTATGATGGTATTAATCCGGCACTCCTGGATCAACCGGAAGAAATGACTTTAATTAAATTAATGGCGCGTTATCCGGAGGTGATAGAAGGTGCTGCCAAATCATTGGAGCCGCATCGGGTTACTTTTTATCTTAATGATCTGGCCTCGGTATTTCATGGTTACTATAACAAAAATAAAGTAATTTCCGATAACAAGGAATTGACTGCGGCAAGATTGTTTTTAATAAAATCAATCAGTATAGTTCTGGGAAACGCCTTGAAAATATTGGGTGTGAACGCGCCGGAAAAGATGTAAATAAATTGCAATTCGGACTGATGATAAATGGTTTCAGGCAATAGTAAAAAAATGGAGTTAAAGCTTGGAAGGACTGGAATAACTATTGTCGTTTTGGGAATGACAATATTTATATGTTCAGCTTTTTTATTAGGTGTTGTTGTCGGTAAAAATATTGATACTTATCCTGATAAAATTGCCTCAATTCCCCAAAAAGCACTGGCTCTTATTTGGCAAAAGGCTAAAACTAATGCTGTACCTGATATTGGGGATAACAAAACAGGCGAAGGACAGCCAAAAGCCGGAGATGGTCCTGTTCTCACGTTTTACAATGATTTAACCAGCAAAAAAGGGGAAGTGAAAGATCAGCCACTTACTGAAAAGAAAATGGTGGAAACTCCTCCGCCACAAACAGCTTTGCCGCAACCGAATAGCGAGGGAAAAGAGACCATAGGTGGGGTTGGTTTGGAAGCGCGGAAGCAAACCGCCGCGGTTAATGAAAAGACAGTTGATAAAAAGAAACATGAGGTGAAAAAAGTTGAAACGCCTGCTGCCGCAAATAAGCAATCTTTTATGATTCAGGTGGCATCATTGAAAGAGAAGGCTAAAGCCAATCAAATGAGTAAAAGCATAACGGCTTTAGGTTTTAAATCGAGTATCGTGAGAATAGATATTAAAGGTAAAGGAACTTGGTTTCGCGTTATCGTTTCCGGTTTTGATGAACGGGCGCAAGCCCAGGATGCTGCTGATAAAATTGCAAAAAAAATGAAAACAAACTGCATCGTCAGACGTGCTGAATCTGACAAAAAGAAAAAATAAATACCTGTTTGGTTGATCATGTTTGAAAATCTGTCGGATAAATTAGAAATTATTTTTAAAAAGTTGAAGGGACGCGGAGTTCTCAATGAGCAAAATGTCAATGACGCTCTTAAAGAAATACGCATGGCGCTTCTGGAAGCTGATGTTAATTTTAAAGTGGTCAAAGATTTTATTGATGATGTCCGGCTTCGCGCGATAGGTTCTGATGTTCTTGACAGTATTACACCCGGTCAGCAAGTGGTTAAAATTGTCCATGAACGACTTGTTGATCTTATGGGAGGAGCAAGCACCAATATTAAATTTGGAGCCCGTATTCCTGCGGCCATAATGCTTATTGGTCTTCAAGGTTGTGGCAAAACAACAACCGCAGCTAAGCTTGCCCGTTTGCTGTCAAAAGAAAAAAGAGTTTATCTTGCATCGGCGGATATTTACCGGCCGGCGGCCATGGAACAACTGGCCATATTAGGTAAGCAGATTAATGCCGGAGTTTTTGCCGCGGGCGCTTTAATAGATCCGGTGGAAATTTGTGCGAGGGCGATGGATGAAGCCAAAAAGGAAGGCTTTGAGGTAGTAATTATTGATACCGCCGGAAGGTTGCATATTGATGATCTTCTGATGGATGAATTAAAAAAAATAAAAGAAAAGGTCAATCCAGCGGAAATTATCTATGTTGCCGATTCGATGACAGGGCAGGATGCTGTCAATGTCGGCATGAGATTCAATGAACTAATCGGTATAGACGGCGTCATCATGACAAAAATGGATGGAGATGCCCGTGGAGGTGCCGCTCTATCCCTGAAAGCAGTTATCGGAAAACCGATAAAATTTGTCGGTATCGGTGAGAAAATAGACGCTCTGGAAGTTTTTTATCCGGAAAGAATGGCTTCCCGCATTTTAGGTATGGGCGATATTTTATCTTTAGTGGAAAAAGCACAATCTACATTTGATGAAAAAACAGCTCTACAGTTGGGAAAAAGTATTCGAAAGAATGATTTTTCGCTGGAAGATTTCCGCAACCAATTGACCCAGATTAAAAAAATGGGTCCGCTTAAGGACATTTTGGGGATGATTCCTGGTCTGGGAAAAATGAAAGCCCTTCAGGGAATGCAACCGGATGATAATGAATTGGTTAAAGTTACCGCAATAATAGATTCTATGACGAAAAAGGAACGCTACAATTACCTGATTATTGACGGTCGAAGGCGTAAAAGAATCGCTCTGGGAAGCGGTACATTGGTTCAAGATGTCAACCGTTTGCTTAAAAATTATGCCGAAATCAGGAAAATGATGAAAAAATTTAATCAAAAAGACGGGATAAAATCGTTTAAAAGGAATTTTCCCTTTTAAAATTAAATAAACTGTGATAAAAAAAATTAACAAGTCAATTTATCTTGAAGGAGGTTTGGAGTAAATATTCATGGCAGTTAAAATTCGACTAACTCGTATGGGCGCGAAAGGTAAACCATTTTATCGTATTATCGCAGCGGATACAGATTTTCCCCGCGATGGAAAGTTTTTGGAAATTTTAGGTAATTATGATCCTAAAAAAAATCCCGCAGAAATTAATTTAAATGAAGACCGGGTTCGCGATTGGTTATCCAAAGGTGCCAAGGCAACTGTTACTGTTGCTAATTTGCTGAAAACAAAAGGTATTGAAGCTAGAGTTAAATAGATGATTAATCAAAATCAGTGGAGGTTATGACTATGAAAGAATTGATCAAGTACATAGCACAGGCTTTAGTGGATGCACCGGATAAAGTGGAAGTAGCCGAAGTCTTAGGTGAGCAAACATCAGTGATAGAATTGCGCGTGGCAAAGGAAGATTTGGGTAAAGTTATAGGTAAACAGGGAAGAACTGCCAAAGCTATTCGGACCATTTTAAGCGCAGCTTCCGCGAAGCTTCACAAACGGGCAGTATTGGAAATTATTGAATAGTAAAACTGATTTTATCACAATCGGGGAGGTTGTCAAAACGCGCGGTCTCCGCGGCTGCATGAAAGTGCTATCCTTTGTTGATACTTCGGATATTTCTGCCGAACTTGAGTATGTTTATGTTCAGGATAATTTCGAGCAGGAAAAACTTTACACTCTAAGTAAAATAGACATTTCCGGAAAATTTCTGTTTATCGAACTTGCCACTATTGATAATGTGGATTTGGCAAAAACATTTGTCGGGTGCAAAATAGTAATACCTCGAAATATGCTCAAAGAACTGCCTCCGGGTGAATATTACTGGAGAGATATCATCGGGCTGAATGTCTATAATGAGGAGGGGAAACTTCTCGGGCGGATTGAATCAGTATTTCCCACAGGCAGCAATGATGTGTATGTCTGCAAAGGAGAGGAAAGAGAGATACTTCTTCCGGCAATTGCAGAGGTAATCAAATTAATAGATACTGAAAAAAAAGTTATGAAAGTTAAACTAATGGAAGGACTTTAAAAAAGGTGATCAGATTTGACGTCCTTTCCATTTTCCCTGAAATGCTGGTATCCCCCCTCGGTTTTAGCCTGTTAAAAAAAGCTCAGGAAAAAGGACTTTTAATTGTCAGCTTGCATGATATCCGTAATTGGGCTGAGGATAAGCATAAAATGACTGATGACGCCCCATACGGAGGGGGGTGCGGTATGGTGATGAAAGTAGAGCCGGTGGAAAAGGCGCTTACGGCTGTTAAAAGTTCTATGGAGAATTCACTGGTTGTGTTGATGACGCCGCAGGGAGAAACTTTTACTCAAAAAATTGCTGCGGAGTTGGCCGGGAAAGAACAAATAATCATTATTTGCGGTCGTTATGAAGGTGTGGACGAAAGAATAAGAGAGCATTTAGTCGATCGGGAAATATCCATCGGCGATTATATATTAACCGGCGGAGAGCTTTCCGCGTTAGTCGTAATTGATGCTGTCTCCAGGTTAGTTCCGGGTGTATTGGGCAATGAAGAGTCAATCATCAGCGAATCTTTTTCCTGCGGGTTATTAGAGTATCCTCAATATACCCGACCCGCGGAATATAAAGGCTGGAAGGTGCCGGATGTTTTGGCTTCTGGAAATCACGCGGAAATTGAACTCTGGAAAAAAAAAGAATCTCTCCAAAGAACATATAAACGAAGGCCGGATTTACTGGCAAAGATAAAAGATATATAAAGTCTTGATTTTGAGAAGTGTTTGATGTAATGAAAACAACTTTTTAAATTACAATATAAATATTGCGGTTATTGCAGGAGGAAATATAAGATGAATGTTATTGAAATGATTGAAAAAGAACAGATGAGAAGTGATATTCCCGGTTTCAAATCGGGTGATACGGTTAAAGTGCATGTGAGAATTATTGAAGGTCAGAAGCAGAGAATTCAGGCGTTTGAAGGAGTTGTTATTCGCAAGCGCCTTGGTAATAGCCGGTCAAATTTTACAGTAAGAAAAATATCTTATGGTATTGGAGTAGAGAGAACTTTCCCTTTACATTCTCCAATTATTGACCGGATTGAAGTAATCAGCAGAGGTTTGGTGCGACGTTCCCGTCTTTATTATTTGAGAAGCCTGCGGGGCAAAAAAGCAAGAATTAAGGAAGCAACAAACATACGATAGTCCATGGATACTTTCGAAAAGCTCGCGTATCTGGAAGGTTACCGGTATGTAGCAGGTGTTGATGAAGCAGGAAGAGGACCGCTGGCAGGGCCTGTTGTTGCCGCCGCGGTAATTTTCCCGCCGGAATTTAGAAATAAAGAAATTAATGATTCTAAAAAACTCTCAGCAGCTAAAAGAGAGACTCTTTACGACATAATCAAAAATAAAGCGATTGCTGTCGGCGTTGGAGTTGTGGAATCAGATTTAATTGATCAAATTAATATCCTAAGAGCATCACTTCAGGCCATGTCCGAAGCTGTGCAGGAACTTGATACCGTGCCTGATTATCTTTTAGTGGACGGTTTACATCGGGTGCCTCTTCCTACTCCACAAAAACCAATAGTGAACGGTGATGCTCTGAGTATTTCCATTGCCGCGGCATCAATTATTGCCAAGGTTTCGCGAGATCGAATTATGGAAATGTACCACAGGCAGTTTCCACAATATAATTTCATCCGCAACAAAGGCTATGGCACAGAGGAACACCGCATCGCCCTTAAAGAGTTCGGTATGTGTAAAATACACCGCCGGTCATTTCATCTTAAGAATCGAAATACAAATCAAACAATCCTGGACTTATCTTAATTGAAAAAAGTAAAAGATACCCAAAAAATTACAACCGGTAAAGAAGGTGAAAAGATTGCGGCAATATATCTTGAAAAAAATGGTTACCGAATAATTGAAGTAAATTTTCGTTGTCCTATCGGGGAAATAGATATAGTAGCAAAAGAAAAAGATGATCTTGTTTTCGTTGAAGTAAAGACAAGAAAATCGATAGCACTAGGGTATCCTGAACAAGCGGTGGGAATAAGGAAGCAAAAAAAAATGTCTCAGCTTGCCTTATGGTATATGCAAAAAAGAAAAATTGCCGATACCAACGCGCGTTTTGATGTAGTGGCGATAACTCTTATTCCCGATAATAATGAAGTTAGACTAATTCAAAACGCCTTCGATTTTATTTAATGAGACTCGTTGACTATAGGAAACGTTAGTCGTAGTGAGTCCCAAGTTTCAGAAGCGTAGCGCATAACCTGAAGGTCATCCGCGGCTGAAATTTGCGGGACGAACTATCCAATAGCCACAGGCTGTTGGGAATTATCCCGGGAGCGAAGCGACGCGGGATAATATTAAACCGATGATTGATCTTCAAAACGGCTTAGAGCGGGTTTACCGATTGGATAAACATTAAACCCGATATCAAAACATTTTTTGTGATCAATAAAATTGCGGCCATCGAAAATAAAAGCGGGCTTGATCATGGACTTGTATATTTTTTGAAAATCAAGATTTTTGTATAATTCCCAATCGGTGAGAATTGCCAGAGCGTGGCAACCTGATGCCGCACGGTATGGATCTTCAATATAACTGATCTTGCCTTCATCGTGTGCCAGATCAATTGCCGCGTTCTTCAGCGCTTTTGGATCAGAGATGACCACCTCAGCATGTTCCGCAAGCAGTTTGCGTGTGATATAAACTGCCGGACTTTCCCGTGTGTCACCCGTGTCGGCTTTGAAGGCAAATCCTAAAATACAGATTTTTTTCCCTGCCAGTGTGTTAAACATATTGCCGAGAATGTTTGCCATAAAGCGATCCTGCTGATATTCATTAATTTTAATGACGCTTTCCCAATAATCGGCTACTTCCTGCAAACCATAGTAGCTGCATAGATAAACCAGATTAAGAATATCTTTTTTGAAGCAGGAGCCGCCAAAACCGATACTTGCTTTAAGAAATTTGCTGCCTATACGGCCATCCATTCCTACAGCTCTGGCCACTTCAGAAATATCAGCATCAGTTTTTTCACATAAAGCGGAAATAGAGTTAATGGATGATACACGCTGCGCCAAAAAAGCGTTGGCGACAAGCTTGGATAATTCAGAGCTCCAGATATTGGATGTAATTATTTTTTCGGCAGGAATCCACCGGGCATAAATATCTACCAGTTGGGCGCGGGCTGTGAGTCCGCTCTGAGTTTCGCGTGAACCAATGAGCACACGATCGGGGTTTTCCAGATCGGACATAGCAGACCCTTCCGCCATAAACTCCGGGTTAGAAAGAACATCAAATGTGATTTTACCTTTTGCCGAAGCCAGTATCCTTTCCATAGCCAGAGCCGTTTTCACGGGTAGAGTACTTTTTTCGATGACGATTTTTGGTGATTGGGAATGTTCCAGAATTTGCCTTGCTGTTTTTTCCAGGAACTGAAGATCAGCGGCCTTACCGGCGCCGGCACCGAAAGTTTTAGTTGGTGTATTGACACTGACAAAAATAATATCATTTTCTTTGATCTGGTTTTCTATATCTTTGGCAAAGAATAAATTTTTGCCCCGGGTTTTTTTTATTATTGCATCGAGCCCAGGTTCATAAACTGGAAGTTCTGCGGAATTCCACGCGTCAATGCGTGCTTTGTTGATATCCACTACCGTTACCCTGTAATCAGGGCATTTATGGGCAATCATGGCCATAGATGGTCCGCCTACGTAGCCTGCTCCTATGCAAAGGATATTTTTTTTGAACTTCATATTATTATGCTGCCTCCGGTGATTATGTTTTATTCAGAACATTCCGAAAATATTCTATTGTGTGAATTAAACCTTCTTCTAACATTACTTTTGGTTCCCAGCCCAGGTTTTTCTTCGCAAGTGTTATATCCGGCTTGCGTTGAGCGGGATCGTCCGAAGGTAATGGATGGAATTCGATTTGAGAGTTACTTTGAATTAATCTTATTACAGTTTGTGCCAATTGCAATATAGTAAATTCGCAGGGATTGCCGAGATTTACCGGCCCGTAAAAATCATCGGCAGAGTTCATCATGCTGACCAGTCCGGAAACCAAGTCATCCACATAGCAGAAAGATCGTGTGTGTGAGCCATCTCCGTAAACGGTAATGTTTTTATCCTGTAGCGCTTGAATAATAAAATTACTGACCACACGTCCGTCATTAATCGCCATACGAGGTCCGTAGGTATTGAAAATGCGGGCTATTTTGGTATTAACACCATTTTGCCTGCGGTAGTCCATCATTAAGCATTCCGCCGCTCTTTTGCCTTCATCGTAACAACTGCGAATGCCAATAGGATTAACCCTTCCCCAGTAGGATTCATTCTGCGGATGAACATCTGGATCGCCATATACCTCTGAGGTCGAAGCTTGCAGTATCTTTGCCTTTGCCCTTTTGGCAATACCCAGAACATTTATTGCACCCATGACATTTGTTTTAATTGTTTTAATCGGATTGAACTGGTAATGCATCGGCGATGCCGGACATGCCAGGTTGTATATTTCGTCAACTTCCAGATAAACCGGATTGACGATGTCATGACGAATAAGTTCGAAATGGGGATTTTTCAAAAGATGAGAAACATTGTCCTTGCTGCCGGTAAAAAAATTATCCAGACAAACAATATCATTGTCTTCCGAAAGGAGACGTTCGCAAAGATGAGAGCCTAAAAATCCGGCGCCGCCGGTAATTAATAATCTTTTCAGCATAATATAAATTTGTCTTTCATGGTGGTAATTTCCTAAAGGTTTTGGTATCTAACCTGAAACAGGCTGGATATGCAATAAAAAAATTTTATGAAGGTCTTATGGACAAAAATAATGGTGATCGGGGGTTGCTCTACATTGTAGCAACGCCCATTGGAAATCTGGAAGATATTACATTGCGGGCAATTCGGATATTAAAAGAAGTCGATCTTATCGCCGCTGAAGATACGCGCCATACCAGAAAATTACTTAATGCTTATAAAATAACAACGTCGCTCATTAGTCTTCATGAACACAATGAAATAGAAAAAAGCGCACTTCTCATCGCTAAAATTAAGGGGGGAATGAATGTCGCGTATGTATCTGATGCCGGAACCCCTTGCGTGTCTGATCCCGGTTATCATTTGGTCAGTTTTGCTCAAGCTGAAAATATTCGAGTTATTCCCATTCCCGGTGCTTCGGCATTGATTGCCGCAATGAGTGCCGCCGGTATTCCTGCTGATAATTTTTCGTTTTGCGGATTTTTACCCGCACGGGAAAACAAAAGACGACTATTCCTGGAATCACTAAAAGATGATGAAAGAACAATTATTTTTTATGAATCGCCCGCAAGGTTTATATCAACGCTTAAGGATATTTATGAAATACTGGGTAACCGCGAAATTGTGGTAGCACGAGAACTGACTAAAATATTTGAAGAAATTAAGCGCGGGGAAGTTATTTACTTTATTAAATCTTATGGCGAAAATAAAATCAGGGGAGAATTTACAGTAATATTGCGGAGTGTTAAAAAAACTCCCATATCCTTCACAGATGAAGACATTGAAAAAAAACTGCTATTGATTTGGGATGATGAAAGTATGTCATTGCGGGATGCTGTTAATCAGCTTGTTGAAAAAACAGGTTTACAAAAGAAAAAAGTTTATAATCTGGCCGTTAAGCTTCGCTTACAAAAAGTCAATAGTTGATGTCAGAACCAGCCTTATATATCTCTTGAACTGTTTTGAGCATTATGGTAGTTCTGGCACATAAAGTCAATAAATTACCGGGAGTTTTGCGGAGGAAAAAATGGGAGGATATTCCGGCTCAACGGAAGATAAAAAGATTTATGATCTTACGGATGTAGTTGAAGATGCCGGTTCGTCAAATAAATTAAATGAAGAAGTAATCAAGCGAGCAACAGAAATAGCTGAAAGAATTGTGCGGGAGATTATGCCGGAAATTGCAGCAAGAGTCATTAGAGAAGAAATCGAAAAAATAAAAAAAATGAGTGACAAGGGATCAGCAAATAATATTTAAACCTATGAAAAAATGTCTGTTTATATCATTTTTTGTTTTGACGTTGTTTTTATCAGTTTGCGTTTATGCTCAGGAGAATTCCACTATTTTTAGTCTCGATGTTAAGGGAAGCTCAGGCATAAGCCGAAATGATGCTGCTCATGCGCGGGAAGAGGCAATTCAAAATGCTATAGAAAAGGCGATACTGACGGCAACAGCTAAGTTGATGGTTATTCCTCTTGACGATGACAGATTTAAACCGGTAAAAACTGTAATTATTGACGAAACGAATAAATATGTTAATAATTATAAAATTGTCGCAGAAATGAAGAAACCGACTTCTTATGAAGTAAATGTCCATGTTGTTGTAAATTTAGTCAACTTGAAAAATGATTTGAACAAAATGGGATTTCTTCAAATAGTTCAGACGGGAAAGACCTATTCGATAGTTATCTTAGAGGTTAAGGGATTAGAAAAATATTCTGATTTTGTGCATTTGAAAGAATTTCTGCAAAGCCGTACGAAAATTGTAAAAAATATTTATCCCTGCCGCGCTGAATGGCAACAAGCTCATTTTGAAATAGAAATAATTGGGTATGCACAATTATTGGCTGGTGAATTGACCAAAACTGGTAGGTACGCTCTGAATTCCGGGAAAACCGGCAAAAATAAAATAGAGATGAGTTGTATGCAAAAAAAGGAGGATGAATGAAAATTTTTAAAATTTGGCTATATTTGCCGGTAATTTTTATATTAATTATTGCTGGGTGTTCTTCCCAGTCGCCATATAACATGAAGAATGATAAGGATCAGAATGTGGCCAAGATTATTGCAGTGCTAGCAATTGATAACAAAACTGCCGACAGCAAAGCTTCAGTGTTATTGCGTAGCAAAATTATAGAAGAGCTATATTTTAAGGGTTATACAAAGGTTTACCCCGAAATTATTGACAAAAAGTTGGAGCCTTTGTATAGTAAACAAAGCAAAGGTAATAATGGTATTGTTGCCCCTCAGGTATTGAAAGAATTGGTGGGAGCGGATGCTGTTATGTATTGCACTCTGATGGAAAGTAAAAGGTTGGTTGGTTGGTTTTATGCGCCTGTAAGCATTGCTGTTAGTTGTGAATTACGAAGCACGCAAACAGGTGAAGTTATATGGAGTGCCGTGTATAAATCAAGTAGCAGAAATTTTGATCTTACCGGCAATCGACTGGAAATTAAATCGCGTGCGGCTTTTGAAGAAGTAATGAATGAAGTTGTCAATAAGGTAATGGAAACTCTGCCGGATGGGCCGAAATTGCAGGGCTAATAATCGCAATTAGTGTATATGCCAGAGAGACGTTATTAAAAAGTAAATGATGGAGGAAACTATGAAGCAAAATATACAAATCGCTTTAATTTCATTAATTTTATGTATGTTCGCTGCTTATGCTTATGCCAAACCGCCAGTTACCGTAAGAATTCTTAAAGGTGAAGCAAAAGTTACCGCTCTGGAGGGGACGGCACAGGCATTTTGCCCTAGTCAAAAAAACGGTAGATATCTGAAGACCAAAGATGTCCTTAAATCAGGCTGCGAGGTTTACACAGGGGAAAAAAGTCTCTTGGAGCTAACTCTTCCAGATTATAGCATCATTCGTTTTGCCGAAAACACAAGATTTAAACTTCTGCAGGCAGATGTTGACAATACAGGAGAGCGGAATGTAAAAGTTTCAGTTAGTCTTGGAAAAGTCTGGTCAAATGTGCGTAAGTCTTTGGGCGGTAATGGTGGATTTGAAGTTTCGTGTGAAAATGCGGTCGCCGGGGTACGAGGTACAATTTACCGGATGGATGTTGAAGCTGATAAATCGGCATTAGTTAAGGTTTACGATGGTGAAGTGAGTGTGGCAGGCGTTAAGCCTGTCTCGCGAATGGCTCCAACAGTTACCGGCGCTCCAAAGTCTGTTCCCGGACCGAAAGTTATTGCCGGGCCAAAACCTGTTTCCATGAAAGAATGGGTATATATAGTCAAGTCCATGCAGCAAATTCAAATTAGAACGGATGGCAAAGCCGAAGAACCGAAAGATTTTACTGAAGCAGAAGATCGCGATGCCTGGGTAGATTGGAACAAGGCAAGAGACACCAATAAGTAGAAAGAAATGCATAGAGAAAACCATGAACATACCAAATTTTTTATCGTTGACCAGGATTATACTTGTTCCGATATTTGTTATTTTCCTGATTCAGGACGAATATTATAATGCTTTAATTGTCTTCGTTATTGCAGGTTTAACTGACGTCCTTGATGGTACAATGGCGCGCTTGTTAAACGCTCAAACAAAACTTGGTTCTTATTTGGATCCGATTGCCGATAAGTTACTTTTAGCTACCAGTTTTGTGACTTTGGCAATTTTAGGGATTATTCCGAGTTGGTTGACAGTAATTGTAATGAGCAGGGACTTTATAATACTTCTTGGCATAGCAATTCTTTCGTTGATGTCGGTTACTTTCGAGATCAAACCGGCTTTGGTTGGCAAAGCTACTACTGCTTTGCAAATTGGCACTGTTTTCTTTGCGCTTCTGAATAAGGCTGTTGCCCATGATTTAAGCTACAATTGGATTTTAACTCTTTTCTTTTGGATGACGGCGATATTTACTGTTGCTTCCGGATTAGTCTATATAATCAGAGGAATCAAAATCATCAATAGAACCAGCCCAGAAGATGGTAAAGAATAAGATATTTACTTGACACTGCGGAGTTTTGCTGCTAATTTCCCACAATTCTAAAATGGAATTATCTGTAGGCAAGTAGCTCAGGGGGAGAGCGCCATCCTGACGCGGTGGATGTCCAGGGTTCAAATCCCTGCTTGCCTACCATTTTGAATAAAAAGAGTGAATGCCGCAAACGTCGACAACATAAGGGGCATCAGCGAAATGGTGATGCCCCTTTTAAAATTATTTTTTTTGGAATGACTGCGGTATCTTAAGTAATAAAATTATGAATACTAAAATCAATTTTTCCGACAATATCGATATTTCATCCAAAGAAGGCTTGGCGGTTTTGCGTCATAGTACATCGCATGTCATGGCTCAGGCGGTTCAGGATATTTTTAAGGGAGCTAAAGTAAGTATCGGACCTTCTATTGATGGTGGTTTTTACTACGATTTTGATTATAAAGAAACTTTTACTACAGAAGATTTTGTCAAAATTGAGAAAAGAATGAGGGAAATTATCGCCGCAGATTATCCTTTTATTCGCGAGGATATTTCCCGCGCTGCGGCAGTTAAACTGTTTGAAGAAAAAGGCGAAAATTATAAAGTCGAATTAATTAATGATCTCCCTGCTGACGTTACTGAAGTCAGTATTTATCGACAGAATGATTATATTGATTTATGTCGTGGTCCGCATATAACTTCTACGGGCATGATCAAAGCTTTTAAGCTGCTGAGTGTTGCCGGCGCTTATTGGCGAGGCGATGAAAAAAACAAGATGTTGCAGCGAATTTACGGCACGGGATTCGCGGATGAAAAAGCACTCAATGATTATTTGAATTTGCTGGAAGAAGCCAAAAAAAGAGATCATCGCCGTTTGGGTAAGGAGCTCGATCTTTTCCAGGTAAGCGATGAGGCAGGTCCTGGTTTGGTTATCTTTCATCCCAAGGGTATGATGTTACGTTACCTGATTGAAGATTGGGAAAGAAAAGAGCATCTGAAGCGTGGTTATGATATGGTTATGGGGCCGCAGATTCTCAAAGTTGATTTGTGGAAGAAATCAGGCCATTTTGATCACTATCGTGACAATATGTATTTTACTGAAGTAGATGAGCAGGTTTATGGCATCAAACCCATGAATTGCCTTGCACATATGCTGATCTACAAATCGAAAATTAGAAGTTACCGTGATTTGCCATTGCGCTACTTTGAGTTGGGCACAGTCCATCGCCACGAAAAAACAGGCGTTTTGCATGGTTTGATGAGGGTAAGGCAATTCACACAGGATGACGCGCATATACTTTGTACGCCGGACCAGTTAAATGCCGAAATTCGCGCTATTGCAGATTTCGTCAATTATGCAATGGGCATTTTCGGCTTTGAATATGAAGTGGAGTTAAGTACTCGACCGCTAAATTCCATCGGCTCTGATGCGGATTGGGATCTAGCCACTACAGCTCTAGAAGGTGCTCTGAAGGATAACAAAATAAATTACGAAGTAAACGAGGGTGATGGCGCTTTTTACGGACCGAAAATTGATTTTAAATTAAAAGATGCCTTGAAAAGAAAATGGCAGTGTGCGACGATCCAGTGCGATTTTACACTACCGGAAAGATTTGATTTGAGTTATATTGGTGCAGATGGAGAAAAGCACAGGCCGGTGATGCTGCATCGGGTGATACTTGGTGCTGTCGAACGTTTTATGGGTGTTCTTATTGAGCATTATGCCGGAGCTTTTCCTGTTTGGCTTTCACCTGTACAATGCATTTTATTGACAGTTACGGATAAGCATATACCTTATGCCGAAACAGTTTATAATAAATTAATCGCAGCCGGTATCAGGTGCGAAAAGTTTTTTGACAATGAGAAATTAGGTTATAAAATTCGTCAGGCGCAAATGCAGAAAATTCCCTACATGCTGGTTATCGGGGATAAAGAAGTCGAAGCGCAGTCGGTGGCACCACGAAAGCGTGATGGTGAGAATTTGGGTTCGTTACCTGTTGATGAATTTATTGCTTTTGTTCAGGAAATATGTGAGAAAAAGCAATAAATTGCAATGTTCAAAACTTATTGGCTTCAGGAGGTGAAATATAGTTAAAGATTTAAGGATCAATCGGGAAATAAAGTCGGCTACTGTCAGGGTGATTGGTGAAGAAGGCCAGCAGTTAGGCGTTATCACATTGGATGAAGCGATAGCCAACGCGGAAAGAGTCGGTTTGGATCTGGTGGAGGTATCAGCCAATACAGAGCCGCCTGTTTGTAAGATAATGGATTACGGTAAATATCGTTACAAACAAAGTAAGAAACTGCATGACGCCAAAAAGAGCCAGACAGTCATTCATATAAAAGAAATTCGATTAAGGCCGAAAACGGAAGAGCATGATATTCAGGTTAAGATTAAGCACATAAAAAAGTTTTTGGACAAACACGATAAAGTAAAAATATCCATGATGTTTCGAGGTCGGGAAATTGCTTTTACCGAGATAGGCCGCAAGATGATGGATGAAATAAAAAGTGAACTGGTCAATGATTGCATTATTGATCAGGAGCCGCGTCTTGAAGGACGCAACATGGTGATGATAGTTTCACCAAAAAAGTGAAAAAAATAATAATAGTAAAGAGGTAATCGTATGCCAAAGCTAAAAACACACAGAGGTGCCGCAAAGCGCTTTTCGCTTACGGCCAAGGGTAAGGTTAAGCGTAGTAAAGCCTTCGCCAGTCACATTCTCACAAAAAAAACTACAAAAAGAAAAAGAGCATTAAGAAGATCGGCACTGGTTGATTCGGCAAATTCCAAAGCGATCAAGAGGCTTATTCCTTATATGTAGGCAATAGGGATTATTATATTAGATTTCAATTAGGAGTGTACAATGTCCAGGGTAAAAAGGGGCGTGACCGCCCGCAAGAGAAGAAGAACGATATTAAAACAGGCTAAGGGTTTTTTCGGCGCCCGCAGCCGTTTGATTCGAACAGCTACGGAAGCCGTAAATAAAGCGATGAAGTATGCTTATCGTGATCGTCGCGTGAGAAAAAGAGAATTCCGTCAGTTATGGATTGCTCGTATTAATGCCGCCGCACGTCTCAATAATATTTCTTACAGCCGGTTAGTTGACGGGATGAATAAAGCGGGTATTGAATTAGATCGTAAAATTCTGGCAGAACTTGCAGTAAATGATCCTCAAGGTTTCGCCCGAATTGTTTCAGTGGCTAAAGGCGAGTAGTAAAAATGTCAGATGATCTTCAAAAGCTGGAGACAAGCGCTCTTGCCGAATTAGAGAAGGCAACAAACGAAGATCAAGCCCAGGCTGTCAGAACAAAATATCTGGGCCGTAAAGGGCTTTTAACCGGTCTTTTGAGAAACATCGCGCAAGTGCCCGATGCCGAAAAACGTTTGTTTGGCAAGCGCTGCAATGAAGTAAAAGATATACTTAGCGCTAAGATCGATGAAGTGCTTTTCCAGCAATCACTCCTGAAAAAATCAGACGGTTTATTGAAGGAGAAAATTGATGTTACGATACCGGGGAAAAGCGTTAAGTACGGCAGAATCCATCCTGTAATTCAAGTCCGCAGGGAAATTTGTGCGATTTTTGCTTCTTTTGGTTTTTCTATTGTCGAAGGACCGGAAGTAGAATTGGATTATTATAACTTTGAAGCGCTCAATATCCCAAAAGATCACCCTGCAAGGGATATGCAGGACACTTTTTACATTGAAGAAAATATTGTCTTGCGTACGCATACATCACCGGTTCAAGTGCGGATAATGGAAAAAGTACAGCCGCCTGTGAGGATTTTATCGCCGGGAAGAGTTTACCGCCGTGATTCCGATGTTTCGCACACGCCGATGTTCCATCAAATCGAAGGACTGCTTGTGGATAAAGGTGTCAGTTTTGCTGATTTGAAAGGAATTTTAAGTGCTTTTTTAAAAAAGATTTTTGGCATGGATACTACATTACGTTTTCGCCCCAGTTTTTTCCCTTTTACAGAGCCTTCAGCAGAAGTTGATATTCGTTGTGTCATTTGCAAAGGGAATGGATGCCGTGTCTGCGGACAAAGCGGTTGGCTGGAAATATTAGGTTCAGGTATGGTTGATCCGGCAGTATTTAAGAACGTGGGTTATGACGCAGAAGAATATTCAGGTTTCGCTTTTGGTCTTGGATTGGAACGCATAGCCATGTTGAAGTACGGCGTATCGGACATTCGGCTTTTTTTTGAAAATGATATTCGATTTCTTAACCAATTTTAGGAGAGCCTTTTTATATGCTGGTTAGTCTCAAATGGCTCAAAGATTATATTAATATAAATATTACCGCGGAAGAATTGGCCGAGAAGTTGACTATGGCCGGTTTAGAAGTAGATGAAATAAAAATTATCCGTCCCTCATTTAACGGAGTTGTCACCGCTAAAATTCTTTCCGTCGAACCTCACCCTGCTGCCGATAAGCTATCCCTTTGCGATGTAACTGATGGCGCAAAAACGTATCGGGTTGTTTGTGGCGCCAAGAATATTAAAGCAGGGAATGTTGTTCCATTGGCTAAAGTTGGTGCAACGATTCCCGGTGGACATACAATTAAATCATCAGTTCTAAGAGGAGAGAAATCAGACGGAATGCTCTGCTCAGAGGTGGAGCTTCAGACAGGAGACAGTTCATCCGGTATCTGGCAATTGCCTGAAAATTTGACTTTAGGCGTATCCTTAGAAAGTGCTCTTGATTTAAACGATACAGTTTTAGATGTCAGTATTACACCCAATCGCTCTGATTGTTTGAGTATGATTGGAATGGCGCGTGAAATAGCCGCAATTACCGGCGGGAAAATAAAAATTCCTGTCGGCCGTATTCATGAAAGTCTTAAAGAGATTAGTTTGCATGTATCAGTTGCAATTATTGATGCTGACCTCTGTCCGCGTTACTCAGCGCGACTTCTTAAAAACGTCAAGGTGGGTTCTTCACCTGCTTGGATGAAAACGAGACTAGAGTCAGCAGGATTTCGCTCGATAAATAATGTTGTTGATGTGACCAATTTTGTTATGCTCGAGATGGGTCAGCCTCTTCACGCGTTTGATTTCCGGTTTCTGGAGAAGGGGAAAATTGTTGTCCGAAAATCGAGAGATGGTGAAGAGTTTACTTCTCTGGATGGTAAGACCCGCAGGCTGCCGGCAGATATTTTATTAATTTGTGACGGTGTAAAACCTGTAGCTATCGGCGGAATTATGGGTGGTCTTAATTCAGAGGTTAAGGATGACACGCAAGATGTTTTGCTGGAGAGTGCTTATTTCAATCCTGTTTCCATTCGCCGTTCGGCGAGAAAACTGGCAATGCCTACTGACGCGTCTTTCCGCTTTGAAAGAGGAGTAGATCCGGAAGGAGTAATAGTAGCCCTGAACCGTGCGGCACAGCTAATTGCTGATATTAGCGGCGGTAATATTTGTAAAAATTTTATTGATGAATATCCGCATAAAATTACGCCTGTTAAAGATATTCCTTTACGGCTTGGCAGAATTTGTCAATTAACAGGTACGGAAATTGACTCAAGAGAAGTTATTAAAATTCTGCAGGGTCTTGGAATGACTGTAGGCAAGGCCGGTAAGGACAATTATCTGGTGACACCACCGGCCTTTCGTATCGATATAAAAAGAGAAATCGATTTAATTGAAGAAGTGATTCGAATCTACGGCTACGATCGCATTCCGGTGACACTGCCTAATGTTGCGGCCATAGATATGACTTCTAATCCTCGGATGGATTTGGAAGATAAAATCAGGCATATTCTTACTGGCACAGGTTATTCAGAAGTAGTCAATTATAGTTTTGTAAATCCGGAATCTGTAGATTATCTGTGTTTGCCGGAAAATGATGAAAGGCGGTGTTTAGTCCGGATTAAAAATCCACTGGTAGAAGACCAATCCGTTATGAGGACAACGATGGTTTTTGGATTGCTCGATACCATGAAAAAAAACAATAATAACGGGTCCCTTGATTTGAAGATATTTGAAATGGGGTGTACTTTTATTGATCGTAAAACAGATGAACTTCCCGAAGAAAAAAATATGCTTGCCTGCCTATTAACGGGAGCAACTACAGATAATCTTTGGGGTAACAAAGTAAACGCAGATTTTTATGATCTGAAAGGTTGCCTCGAAAATATCTTTTATGATTTTAAACTAACTAAATGTAGTTATCGTTCATCAATTTCAGAGCCATTTTTACATCCCGGTAAATCTTGTGGAATATATATTGGTGAAATCTTAGTGGGTTATATGGGGCAGGTGCATCCGGATGTTCGTCAGCGATTGAATTTGAAAAATAATGCCTATGTCCTTGAAATCAATTTAGATATCTTAGCAAATCAAGTAAGTAACGTTATTTCTTATAAAGAAATATCAAAATTTCCAGCAGTAACTCGTGATGTTGCTTTTCTGATCCCTACGGAGATGGAAACCAATAAAATGGTGGATATTGTTTTGCGCCAAAGTGAAGAATTGCTTGAAAATGTGGTAATTTTTGATATATACACAGGCAAAGGTATTGCTGAAGGCATACAAAGTCTTGGGCTTCGTTTTTCCTATCGTGCGCAGGACAGAACATTAACAGATGTGGAAGTTAACAACATACACGATAAAATTGTGCAGAACACCGTTGGATTGACGGGTGCAATAATAAGAGGCGAGTAGTTTATTTGACAAAGTTAAAACGGAGGGAAAGAAATGACAAAGATTGATATTATTCAAAATGTTTATGAGAAGCTTGGTTTTTCAAAAAAAGATTCTGCGGATATTGTTGAGTCAGTATTTGACATTATCAAGGACAGTCTAGCGCAGGGAGACAAAGTTAAGATTTCCGGATTCGGCAACTTTTCGGTGAAAGAAAAACGAGCACGCCGTGGTCGTAATCCGCAAACAGGGCAGGAAATTTCCATTACAGCGCGTAGAGTGTTGACATTCAAATCATCTCAGGTTTTGCGAAAGGCTCTGAACTGATATAAGCTTTTCCACGGATACACAGATATTAAAAAAGTTTAGACAAAATCAACAGTGGTTTGATTTTAAAGTCAGGGAATAGTTAATTTGATTTTTAACTGTGTTATATCGGGAAGAATAGCTGCAAGGATTCAGGGATTTCATGGATACAATAATTCCCGAAAAGGCGTATTTTCGTATTGGAGAAGTAAGTAAGATTCTTAACGTGAAGGCACATGTAATCAGGTACTGGGAAACAGAATTTAGTACCGTAAAACCTGTAAGAACAAAGACCGCGCAACGTTTGTATCGTAAAAAGGATGTCCAGCAATTATTAAACATTATGGATTTGCTTTATTTTCAAGGATTCACTATTGATGGTGCCAAAAAGCAACTTTTTAAGGTGCGCACCAGTAACGAACCTAAAAATGGAGATGATGAAGAAGAAAAGCTAATTTTGATCAAAAGAGGACTACTGCAAATTAAAAATATAATAAGTTAATACCAAGTTACTTTCGAAACCCCGCTGCGCGGGATAGTTCGGACAACCAGTTTCAAATTTCGAAACGCGGGTCTCACTAAATAAAAATATGAATTTTTGAAAGCTTAATTGGTATTATGCCCGGTAAGTCAGCCCTTTAATGAGACTCGCTGAAAATGAACGAAGTGAAGTTCGAAGCGCTGGTCGAATTATCCCACGTGCGAAGCTAAGTAGGGCTAATATTTGACAGCTACTTGGCGTAAAAAAGCCGGCAGATTCACTTGCCGGCTTTTTTACGTATTTGGTAACAGGATTTTACCCTTTTTTGTTTGCTCTTTTGGAAGCTTTGAGCGGATTTACTTTCTGTGCTGCTTCGGCTACTTCAATCTTGGTGTGCGATGCCGTTGGACACTTACCATTGAGCCACTTGCTTTTTGGATCAGGATAGACCTTACAGTATTTGGCTGATTGATAATCAATTATCTTATTACACTCTTCACATTTGTCTATTATTGTCTGGCAGCTGGCACCAAAAAAACCGCAGCCTTTTTTGCTCATGAAAGCGCATTCCAATCCTTCTTTAACAGTTTGACAAAGCATTTAAACGACCCCTCCTTTATATAATTTATCTTTTGGAAGACGCAGCAGCAAGTAATTAAATAATAGCGAAAAATTCTGCCTGCGCCATTGACCCTAAAACCGGCGTGTCCTTAGCAACAAAACAAACGCCTGTCAAGATAAAATGAAGGTTGTGACTGCTGATTAATTGACTTCATTTACCATTTATGTTAGTGACACTGCACTATGAAATTATATAAAAATTATATATTTTAAGGCCACAAAAAAATGACTAAAGCGACTTTGACTAAAATATTTTTTAGGTCTTTGTTTATTCATACGACACTTAACTTCCGACGGATGCAAAATCTCGGGTTTGTCATGTCTGTAATTCCGCTTGTTCGCCAGTGGCAAAAACAACAAAAGGATGTTGAAGAAGTATTACTAAGACATCTGCAAATGTTTAATACTCATCCTTATTTTTCTGCTCCGATAATCGGTTCTATTGTTCGATTAGAAACGGATTATGCCGATAATGGATTAGTAGCGGACACAATGGCAGTCAAGCAGAGCTTAATGGGTCCTTATGCTGCTATTGGCGATATTTTTTTTTGGGGGGCGCTGAAGCCTTTTGCAGCTGTTTTCGCGGTTTTTTTGGCATATGTTGGATTAATAATAGCCCCGTTGGCTTTTTTATTAATTTATACACCCGCTCATATATGGGTAAGATGCAAGGGATTTCTTGAAAGCTATCGACGCGGAAAGCAAGGTATTGAATTTATACGCATTATGGATTTACCACATTCAGCCACAAAAATTCGCTGGTGTTCTATACTAATGCTGGCGGTTTTATTGCATTGGCTATTGCAGATTGGATTTGTCCCGTTTGTCAATACAAGTATAATTCTTATTACAATTATTGCATTGGGTGCTATTTTAGTATGTTTCTGGTTAATGAATAAAGGGATGTCACAGATATATATTCTTTACAGTGCTGTCGCTATATTTCTTATTATGTCATGGAAAGAATTATTGAATTGATAGAAATCAAGACGTTAAAGTTGAAGAATAAATTGGGAATGCACGCTCGGGCAGCGGCAGCTTTTGTGAAAATCGCACACCAGTTTAAAGCCGATGTATTTATTGAACGCAACGGGCAAATTGTCAACGGCAAAAGTATTTTAGGGATTCTTACCATTGCATGTCCTAACGGGGGCATGTTAACATTAAGAGTACAAGGTGAAGACGCAATCACGGCTTTGGAACAATTAGAAAAACTGATAGAAAATAAATTCGGAGAAGATTGAAACATTATATGAGTGCTGAACACGGGAAAAAAACTTTTGTACTTAAAGGCATCGGTGTTTCTCCAGGCGTTGTCATTGGTAAAGTTTATCTTTTTGATCCACTGGATGTTCAACTGTCTTTTTATAAGCTCGAAGATTTAACGCTGATTCCTAAAGAAATTGCCCGCTTCAAAAACGCGCTTAAAGATTCAGAACTTGAACTTTTAAAAATTCAGGAAAACTTGAAAAAAACAAAAGTTACTGAGCCTCTGTACATAATTGACGTTCATATATTAATTTTGCAGGACAAAAAATTCATCAACCGCACAATTAAGTATATACGTCGTTTAGCAGTCAATGCGGAATGGGCGGTACGCATGACTCTTGACCATTACAAGCAAATATTTGAAGATTTGCATGACGCATATATCAGTAGCCGTATTAGTGACGTTCAGTATGTGAGCCAGAGAGTATTACGTAATCTATCCGGTGAGAAAAAAGAAATTGTCTGGGCTATAGGGGATGGAGTGATTGTTGTTACTCATGATCTATCTCCGGCGGATACGGCACAGATGAAATTAGATAAAGTTGTTGGTTTTGCTACAGACAGTGGTGGCCGTACGTCGCACACAGCTATAGTTGCCCGTTCCATGGAATTGCCCGCCGTAGTTGGGTTGGATAATATCACACGCCTTGCGCGAACCGGAGATGAAATCATTGTTGATGGTACATCAGGATTAGTCTTTGTTAATCCTTATCCGGACATGTTAAAAAGATATGAAGAGAAACGACTTCTGTACTCTGCGTCTAAAGAAGACTATCTTAAATATGCGAAACTGCCGGCAGTGACGCAAGATGGCTATAGGGTGCAAATAGGAGGCAATATTGAATTTGTTGAAGAAATGCCTTCAGCAATTACGCATGGTGTAGAATATATCGGACTTTACCGTACTGAATTTATTTATATTAATCGCGAAGAATTACCTACAGAAGACGACCATTTCAACAACTATAGCCAAGTGGTTACCTCGAGGGATTTGCTTTGGTCAACAATCCGCACGTTTGATCTAGGTGGCGATAAATTTCCTTCTAACCAAAAACAACAAAAAGAATTAAACCCGCAATTGGGTTTAAGAGCGATTCGATTTTGCTTAAAAGAAGTAGAACTTTTTAAAACCCAGTTAAGGGCTATTTGGCGTGTTGGTGCCTTAGGAAAGGTAAAAATTCTTTTCCCGATGATTTCTGGCGTTGAGGAAATACGCGAAGCAAAGAAATTGCTTAAAGAAGCTAAAAATGAACTATTAGCCGAGGGTGTTAAAATTGCTTCAGAGATGGAAATTGGTGCCATGATTGAGGTTCCAACAGCAGCTATCATTGCTGACAAGTTGGCGCGTGAAGTAGATTTTTTCAGTATTGGCACAAATGATTTGATTCAATATTCTTTGGCTATTGATCGCGCCAATGAAAGATTAACGTATCTTTATGAACCACTCCATCCGGCTGTTTTAAGGTTGATAAAAAGTGTGGTGGATGTGGCTCATGACGCAAAAATTCGTGTTGCAATGTGCGGAGAAATGGCCGGCGATCCTCTGTGCTCTTTGATACTGTTAGGTATGGAATTGGATGAATTAAGCATGAATCATTTAGCAATTCCAAGGGTAAAGAAGATAATTCGGGAATCTACGCTTCAGGAATCAAAGATGCTATTGAAAAAGGCAATGTCTTTTAACACTGCGGGGGAAGTACGGGTTTGTGTACAAGAGTATATGTCAGAACGTTTTCCAGGTGAATTTCAGAAAGAAGAAGATTGATTATGGATCATAAACACGATGAAGAATATTATTCTGGATGTCTTTATGATAAGCAGAATTTCTGGAGATTTCGTCCGGCGAAAATGTTTCTTTCACGAGTATCAATAGCTGATGAATACATTGACTCCCTCAGAAAGCTATCTAAGGAAGGGTTAATAATTTATGCCATTAAACAAAGAAGTAAGCTCAATAGTCTAATTATTTACGAGCTCACAGGACGCAAGGAACTGCCACGTCCTGTATATGCGCATGGCATGAACATGTCTTTCTGGCAGCCCTTGCCACAGATGTTAAAATTTCTTTGGTCGTCTTTTTTACGTCGCTTTAAGAATAAACAAAAGGCACTGCAAAGAAAATTAGCCTTTATGGAAAAAACATTTGCTGAGAAAAGCAGTAGCATAGTTCATCTTGGTGAATCGGAGTTTATCGAAAGCAGGTCAGCAGATCAGGCTATCTTCAGCCTGATAAAAATCCAGGCAATGGTTAATTTCCCCATTTTCATCGTACCTGTTCTTGTCGCTTATGGGCGCAGAAGGGAAAGTGAGGATGAAAGCTTGATTAACATTCTATTCGGGCAATCCGAACAGACGGGAGCTTTGCGCCGCATAATTACATTCATGCGATATTCAAATCAGGCCTATATTATACCTGCCGAACCAATTAATTTATCCAGCTATTTAAAAGAAAACAAAGACAGACTGCAAGAAACCATTATTCACGATTTACGCGGAGAATTGATAGGTCGTATTGAAGAGGAAAAAACCGCTGTAGTCGGGCCGGCCTTGAAATCGAGGGAAGAACTTATCGGCATGGTTTTAAGTGACGTAAACATGAAAAAATTTATTAATGATTATGCCGAAAAATCTAAAAAGGCCAGGATGGTTGTGGAAAGAGATGTCCGCCGTTACCTTTATGAAATTGCTTCCGATTACAAAGAAACGTTTGCTCAAATATGGCTAAAGGTACTTACGTGGTTGTGGAACACAGTCTATGATGGCGTATCCATTGATCACGAAGGTATGGCTAAGTTAAGAAATATATCCAAAAAAATGCCTTTTGTCATTATTCCCTGTCATCGCAGTCACATCGATTATTTATTGCTTTCTTATGTATTTTATAAAAGTAATATTCAATTGCCCTTTATTGCAGCGGGAAATAATTTGTCTTTTTTCCCACTGGGATACATTTTCCGCAAGTCCGGTGCTTTTTTTATGCGGCGCAGTTTCAGAGGAAACGAAGTTTACGCTGAAGTATTGTCCAAGTACATTGCCATACTCCTGAAGGAAGGTTTACCTCTGGAATTTTTCATAGAAGGGGGCAGAAGCCGTACCGGGAAAATGGTAATTCCCAAATACGGGCTTCTTTCCATGATCATTCAGGCTTATCAGGAAAAGTATTGCGATAATTTTGCCGCTGTTCCTGTCTATATTGGTTACGATCGGGTGATCGAAGAGAAAACATATCTTGATGAATTGTCAGGTGCGCCTAAATCCAGAGAAAATACAGCCGAGATAATTAAGAGCAGCAATATACTGCGCAAACGTTATGGACGGGTTTACATCAACATTGGTGAACCAATAATTATGAAGTCATATCTGGAATCGCAGGAAAAGCAAATTGAACAGATGGCTTTGGATGAACGGCAGAGTCTTTATCGAAAGATTGGTTATGAAATTGTGCTGGAAATCAACAAGGTTTCTGTGGTGACGCCATTTTCACTTGTTGCTGCGGGTCTTTTGAGTCATGACCGCAGAGGGATATCTCATGATGAGCTAATGAACATTTTAAATGAGTTTTATGAATACTTGTCCACCAGAAGAGTAAAATTCGCAGAAACTTTTGCGCATAAGGAAAGAGCAATAGACGATGCCCTTAATATCTTTGTCCAATCAGAGATTATATCCAGGATTGAAACTGAAGAAGAAGAGGAAATGCAGGAAGTAATTTATTCGCTCGATGATGAAAAAAGGCTCAACCTGGAATACTATAAAAACACCATTTTGCATTTCTTCGTTCCCTTGAGTTTTGTTGCGACATCAATGCTCGAAAGCAGTGAGGATGTAGTGTCGCTTGGCCGGATTATGGGAGATTATAAATTTCTAAAGCGGTTATTGTGGAATGAATTTATCTTTGATGAACTCAAAGATGATCAGGAAGAAGTAAACGATATTCTGGCTTATTTGCATAGCAGGAAAATGATTATTCCTACAGAGCGGGATGGTCAGGTTTGGATGGAAGTAAAAGGCAAAGGCAGGACAAAATTAAAACCCTTTGCCGGTTTGATTCATAATTATATTGAAGCTTATTGGGTGGTGATTAAAAGTTTCCCCTATTTGAAGAAAAAGGCGCAAAATCAAAAAGAGTGGCTGAAAAAAATAAGGGATCTCGGAGACAGGATGTACAAAAGGGGAGAGGTTTTGCGGGCGGAGGCCTTGTCTCAATCCAATTATCAAAATATGATCAGATTTCTTGAAGATGCGGAGTTAATCTCGTCCGTAATCAAGGAAGAAAAGGGTGGAAAGAAAGAGACAGCTTACTCATTGACTGAAAATCGGGCGGAAATGGAAGTATTGCGGCGCCGTCTCTTTAAATTTCTCTAATAATTAACAGGATAATGTGTGATGGAGTTTAAATTTTAAGGGCTGACCTTTAGCAAAAGGCCAGCCCTTTTTTGTTTGCAGAAGTTATTTCTTCTTACTAGCTTTAGGTTTTTGTTTGATGCTGTAAAATGCTTCTTTACCGCGAAACTTAGCCGCGTCACCTAATTCTTCTTCAATACGGATCAGTTGATTGTATTTAGCTAGCCTTTCCGTGCGGGAAAGCGAACCGCTTTTAATCTGACCGCAATTGGTGGCAACGGTGATGTCAGCCATAAAGGTATCTTCAGTCTCACCGGAGCGGTGAGATACAACGCATGTGTAGCTTGCTTCTTTAGCCCGCTCCATGGTGTTGAGAGTTTCTGTCAGCGTGCCAATCTGATTTAGTTTAATTAAAACGGAGTTGGCAACACCCATTTCAATGCCTCGCTCCAGCCGCTCAATATTTGTCACGAAAATATCATCGCCGACAATTTGAATCTTGCCTCCAAGTTCGTCAGTCAAGAGTTTCCAGCCTGACCAGTCATCTTCCGCCAGGCCGTCTTCAATGGAGATAATCGGATATTTCGCGACGAGATCCGAGTAGAATTTAACCATTTCTTCAGCGGATTTCTGCGGTTTTTTTTCTGCCGCAAGAATGTATTTCCCTTTTTCGTAGAAGGAGCTTGCTGCCGAATCCAAGGCGATCATAATGTCTTGCCCCGGCCGGTAATTTGCTTTTTCGATAGCCGTCATAATAAGGGAAAGAGCTTCTTCGTTGGATTTTAAATTTGGCGCAAATCCACCTTCATCGCCCACGGCTGTGTTATAGCCTTTGCCTTTGAGTACTGATTTTAAAGAATGGAAAACTTCCGCGTTCATGCGAATGGCTTCGGTAAAATTAGGCGCGCCCACTGGCAGGATCATGAACTCCTGAATATCCACATTATTGTCGGCATGCTGGCCGCCGTTTAAAATATTTGATTGCGGTATCGGCAGATCTTTTGCGTTAACGCCGCCCAGGTATCGATAAAGGGGCAGGCCTGATACTTCCGCGCCCGCTTTGGCACAGGCGAGAGACACAGCCAGAATCGCGTTGGCGCCTAGTTTCCCTTTGTTCTCGGTTCCATCCAGTTCGATCATGGCATAGTCGATATCGCGCTGCCTGCGACAATCCATCCCGATGATTTCCGGACCGATCTTATAGAGAATATTTTTTACAGCAGTTTGAACACCCTTCCCATTGTATCTTTTCTTATTGCCGTCACGCAATTCCAGCATTTCATGCTCGCCTGTCGAAGCTCCTGAAGGAACAGCCGCCCTTGCGGTAATACCTGCAATTGTTGTAACTTCGGCTTCAACGGTTGGATTTCCCCGGGAATCCAGTATTTCCCGAGCATGAACATTAATAATTTCTGGCATATCAAAACCTCCTTTTTTGCTTTGGTCAAACCTATAACAGAGAGTCTTCCTGATTTCAAGGCGATAATCGAAGTATCCTGTTGATTCCTGTAAAAAAGTCGGATAAATAATACCAAGTTGCTTTCAAAAAATAAAATATGAATTTTTGAAAGCTTACTTGGTATTATGCCCGGTAAATTAACCTTTTAATGTTTGATAGCAACTTGGTATAAGGTCTAGTCAGGAACTAATGAAAATTAAAGAAAATATATCATGGATGCCATTAAAAAAGACAAAAACACAAAACTTTTCCTGCATTTGAAAAAATGGCTGGAAAAAGCTGTGTTAGATTATAAAATGATCGAAGAGGGAGATCGTGTTCTTATTGGCGTTTCCGGTGGCGCGGATAGCTTTGCCCTGCTTGAATTGCTTGCTTCACCGATGATTTATGTTCCACGATTTTCTTTTATTGCTGTGAATATTGATATGGGCTTTGATCCGGTGTATAACGCATACAATGAATTGGTGAAGTATTTTAGAGAAAATAATTATCGCTATGTGATCGAAAAGACGGATATTGGCAATCTGGCGCACTCTGATTTTAATAAAAAAAATCCCTGCTTTTTGTGTTCACGGTTGAGACGTAAAAGGATTTTTGAGATAGCTGACGCCGAAGGCTGCAATAAAATAGCCTTTGCCCATCACAGGGATGATATTATTGAAACACTGCTCATTAACATGTTTTATGGGCGCGAAATCAGCACAATGATGCCCAATCAGAGCATATTCGGTGGTAAACTACACATTATTCGTCCACTAGCTTATTTGCGGGAGGAGCTGGTGAAAAAATACAGCAAGGAGCGACAATTCCCCACTGTAAAAAACGATTGTCCGACAAGCAAGACATCAAAGCGTGTTTATGTAAAAAATCTTTTGAATGAACTGGAACGGGATAACAAACAAATCCGAGATAATATTTACAAGGCGATGAGCCATGTAAAGCCAGACTATTTGCTGCCACAGAAATAATGAGACTCGCTAAGAACGAGTGCAACGAAGTTCGAAGCTTAAGTCGAATCAATGACATTCGTCGAAAATGAGTGCAACGAAATTTGAAACGTAAATGGAATTGTCCTTTGTGCGAAGCATATTAGGGATATCCCGCCAATTTAATTGGCAGGGAAAAAATAAATAGCAATAACTGCATTTTAATGTAGAATTGAATTATGGCAAAAGAAAATACAGCGCAAAAACTGATTGCGTCCAACAAGACTGCGCGCCTCAATTATGATATTGGCGATATATATGAAGCCGGCATAGTCTTATCCGGGACAGAGGTTAAAGCGTTGCGTGCTGGAAAGGCCAATATCAAAGACAGTTATGCAGTCGTCAAGGATGATGAGGTCTATCTGCGCGAGATGCATATCAGTCACTACGATCACGGCAATCGCTTTAATCATGAACCATTGCGGCCGCGTAAACTTCTTCTTCACAAACGGGAGATTCATAAACTTTACGGCAAATCGAGGGAAAAGGGTTTGGCGCTTGTTCCACTGAAGTTATATTTTAAAAACGGCAAGGTAAAAGTGGAAATAGGTATTGGCAAAGGCAAGAAAATATATGACCGCCGCGAGGACATCAAGCAACGTGACGAACGCCGTGATATCTCACGCAGTTTCAAATCCAAACTAATCAAAGTTTGAAAATGGTATGAATACAGTAGAAAACTGCAAGAGATGATACGATAATTGTACTTTCATTATCTTCCATATCTTCAATTGACTAGCGGTTATAAATTTGCTAAAGGACTCTTGTTTAAATCCAAACATTTTTAACATGGATGTTCCAAGTGATTGATCTTCATACACATTCCATCTTTAGTGATGGAGACTTAATTCCCACGGAGTTGGCGCAGCGTGCATATTCGGCAGGATATAAGGCGGTGGCCATTACCGATCACACCGATTATTCCAATTTTGATTTCATTTTGCCCCGGATTATCAAAGTCTGTTTGAAGATATCGGAAAAAGGCAAAATACTGGCTCTACCCGGTGTGGAATTAACGCATGTAGATCCCAGTGATATATCATCGCTGGCAAAAGATGCCCGAAAACTGGGGGCAAAGATTGTTGTAGTGCACGGTGAAACTCTGGTTGAGCCTGTGCCGCTAGGTACCAATATGGCCGCGATCAATGCCGCCGTTGATATTCTTGCCCATCCCGGCCTCATAACCGAAGAAGAAGTGAAGCTTGCCGCCGAAAAGGGAGTCTGTCTCGAGATTACCACCCGTCGGGGGCACGCGTTTAGTAATGGACATGTAGCCAAGATGGCTGGGAAATTTAAAGCGCAGCTTGTGCTCAATAACGACGCTCATACTCCTGCGGATTTTGTGGGCAGAAAAATGGCGACAAGTGTTGCCCGCGGCGCTGGTTTGACGGATGAAGAAATTGGCGCGATGTTTGAAAATTCGCAAAAGTTAGTAAAGAGGGTCTGTGTGTGAAGAAAAGTTCTAATTCAAAGCCGTTGAAAATTTGTCTGCTGACCTATAGAGGCAATCCAACGTGCGGCGGTCAGGGTGTTTATATTAAACATCTAAGCAAGGCATTGTCTGACATCGGTCATAGTGTGGATGTCATATCAGGGCCGCCTTACCCGAATCTTGATCCTAAAGTAAAGTTACATAAGATGCCCAGCCTTGATCTCTACAATCCCGAGCATCTGTTTCGTCCAAAAAGTTTTAGTGATTTGGCAAATCCAATCAATATGTATGAATTTTTAAATGTCTGTACCGGCAGTTTTCCGGAGCCTTTCACTTTCGGCGAGCGTGTTTATTCATACCTGAAGAAACATCGAAATAATTATGACATCGTTCATGATAATCAGTGCCTTTCCTACGGTATTGGCAGGCTGTCTCAAAAAGTTATGCCGACCATTGTCACGATTCACCATCCAATCACGGTGGATCAGCAGGAAGATTATAAAGTGGCCAAAACATTGCTTCAAAAATACCGTGTTTTTCGCTGGTACTCATTTATTCGCATGCAGATGAAAGTGGCGCGCAAGTTTTCCCATATCGTGACTGTATCCGAATTTACCAAAAAAGATATTGCCAAAGAGTTTTCTCTGGATGAAAATAAATTTCGTGTCGTTCATAACGGCATCAACAATGAGTTTTTTTATCCGCTGCAAAATGGCCAGAGGCCTGAGAATTCAATCATCGTAACTAACAGCGCGGATACGCCGCTCAAGGGTCTTAATTTTCTTTTAGAAGCGGTAGCCCAGATTCGCCAAAAGCAGCCTGTAAAGCTAACCGTAATTGGCCAACCGAAGAAAAACGGCATTATTGAAAACCTGGTAGCCAAACTTGGCTTGGGTGACATTGTTCACTTTACCGGCCGTATTGACAATGAAGAATTTGCCGACTACTATGCCAAGGCAACGGTAGCTGTCGTTCCGTCCTTGTATGAGGGGTTTGGGATACCTGCCGCGGAGGCGATGGCTTGCGGAGTTCCACTGATTACGACCAGCGGCGGGGCGCTGCCGGAAGTGGTGGGCAACGCGGGTATGATTGTGCCGCCCGCCGATGCATCCGCCTTAAGCAAAGCCATAACCCAATTACTCAATAACCCTGATCAGAGGGAAAAATACGCAAAGGCCGGTTTAGAAAGAGTTAATTCAGTTTTCAGTTGGTCTAAAGCAGCGCAGGAAGTGACTGAAGTTTACAGGGAGGCAATTGATGGTCACCGTAGATTTTCATGATCTGAAATTAAAACCGGGCAGCCTCGTTCTGGATGCCGGTTGCGGCGGCGGCAGGCATTTGCGGGCACTGGCCAAACTGCCGAATTTAAACATTATTGGCATAGATAAAAATGACTCTGATTTAAATGATGCCATGACCGGCTTAAAAAACATGCCAGACGCTTTATCAGATAATTATCTGGTGAGCCGTGCCGACATTAAAAATTTGCCTTTTGCTTCCGCTTCTTTTGATTGTGTTATTTGCTCAGAGGTATTAGAACATATTTCGGATCATGAAAACGCCCTGAAAGAATTAGTGCGCATCCTGAAACCACAGGGCAATCTGGTGGTCAGCGTGCCGCGATATTTTTCCGAAAAAATTTGCTGGCTGATTTCTACCGCTTATTATAATGAAGAAGGCGGACACATTCGCATTTATAAAAAGAAAAAACTGCAAAAAATGCTGGCAAGTCAAGGCATAAAATGCTGGAAAATTAATTACAAGCATGCCCTGCATGTGCCTTATTGGTGGTTGAAGTGCGCGGTTGGCTTAAAAAACGAAGAGAATCTGTTCATTAGATATTATAAAAAGTTTCTGGAATGGGACATAATGTGTAAGCCTCAGATGGTGAGGTTTATTGAAGAATTATTAAACCCGATTATGGGGAAAAGTATTGTATTTTATCTTAAAAAAGGTTGACTAAATGGAACTAAATCTGTCTTACAGCGAGGAAGTTAAACCGATTTGTGTGGAGAAAATCGCTGATTTTATATTATCCATACAAAAAGAAAACGGCGAAATACCCTGGTCTATCGGCGGGAAGACTGATCCCTGGGATCATATCGAAAGCGCTATGGGCCTGAGCATTGCCGGATTTTACGTGGAGGCCGAGCACGCGTATCAGTGGCTGATTGCAACTCAGCTTGCCGATGGCAGCTGGTGGTCGGAAATTAAAGACGGGCAGATTATCAATTCCACCAAAGAAACAAACTTTTCTGCCTATATCGCCGTTGGTGTATTTCAACATTATCTCATTACAAACAATATTGAATTCCTGAAGGAAATGTGGGGCAGCGTTTCTAAGGGTATCCAGTTCGCGATTAATTTGCAGGCGCCGGAAGGTGAAATTTACTGGGCAAGAAATGCTGCGGGCGTTATTGACAAAATGTCTCTGCTTACCGGTTGCAGCTCAATTTACATGAGCATTAAATGCGGACTGGAAATCGCCAGGATTCTGGGCAAAAAAAGACCAAGCTGGATTAAAGCAAAAGATGATTTAGGTGAAGTAATTCGAAACAGGCCTGATCTTTTCAACATGATAAAATCGCGTTATTCCATGGATTGGTATTACCCTGTCTTATGCGGCGCTGTAAGAGGTGAAGACGCAAAAAAACGGATCGATCATTTGTGGGATAAATTTGTAGTGCCGGATTGGGGAGTGCGTTGTGTCAGCGACCGTCCATGGGTGACTATGGCGGAAACATCGGAACTTATTTTAGCGCTTACCGCAATTGATGATTATTCCAGAGCGAAAGCGGTATTTAGCTGGCTTGGAGATAAAAGATTTGCCGATGGTTCTTACTGGATGGGTGTTACATTCCCGAACTGTGTAATCTGGCCGGAAGAAAAAACAGGCTGGACTTCCGCAGCAGTGCTTCTGGCCTGGGATGCTTTAAATGAAATAACTCCGGCGGCAAAACTATTTAACCATCAATTCTGGGCGGAAAAACGTGAAGCGCAACATCAATAATTAATGTGACATATTATGAGAAGAGATTACCGCCCGTATTACATTAAACACCTGTATAACAAATTCCAGAAGTGGTATGCCTCTTATTATTTGGCCCCGCAATGCCAATATTATGGTCGTGGTATGCATTTTATGAAACCATGGCAGGTGGAAATATTTGGCGGTCCTATCTCTTTGGGTGATTACACAACGGTCATAGCTACTTCTGATAAGAAAGTCAGGTTAACGATCTGGTCAAAAGATAAGGATTCGGGGAAAATAGAAATAGGCCGGTGTAGCCTTCTTTGCCCCGGTACACGAATCATGTCGGCAACGGCGGTAACGATTGGTGATGGCTGTATGATGGCCCAGGATGCCTGTATTACCGATTCCGACTGGCATGATTTATACGATCGGAGCTTGCCTGTCGGCAATACCGAAGCAGTGAAAATAGGCAACAATGTCTGGATCGGCGACAGCTCCATTGTTAACAAAGGTGTGACCATCGGCGACAATGCTGTAATCGGCGCAGGTTCTATAGTATTGAAAGATGTGCCTGCTAATGCCATTGCTGTAGGAAATCCCGCCACTGTAGTAAAATACCTGGATCCGGATAAGCCTTTAAAGACCAGAACACAATGGTTATCTGATCCCGCCAAGTTGGCCAGGGATTTTGAAATAATTGATAGGGAAAATATGGCCGGAAACACCCTGGCCGGTTGGTTTAGATCAATACTTTTCCCCAGACAAGGAGACTGACCATTGCGAGTTGCCATTATTGCTGCACCATATCCTTTAGAAGAAATTCCCTCACCACCGTTAGGAATCGCTTATGTTGCCGCGGCATTCGAAGCGGCAGGCTGTGAGGTGCGCGTTTTTGATTACATTGTCTCTCACTATTCCAGAGAAAAACTTTCCACACAATTAGCCGATTTTCAACCTGACGCCGTCGGCGCGGGTTGTGTCACGTTGAATTTTTATGAAGCGCAGAAGATTATGCGTGATGTCAGAAGTATTAACCCGGAAATTGTCACCATGATGGGCGGCCCTCATGTATCCTTTACAGCGGAAGAAACATTGCGCAATTATCCGGAAATAGATTTGATCTTTGTTGGCGAAGCGGATGATACAATTGTTGAATTTGCTCCGCTGATAAAACAGAAAAATAAATGGTGCGACATTCGCGGTATAGCTTATAGGCAGAGTGATGAAATCATCAATAACGGCAAAAGAGACTTCATTATGGATTTGGATTGCATAACACTGCCCGCACGGCATTTGCTGCCTGTATCACGTTATCGTGCCCTTGGGTTTCCTGTCAGCATGATTACCGGTCGTGGCTGCCCTCATGCGTGTATTTTTTGTCTGGGGCGGAAGATGGTTGGCTCGAAAATTCGTCGTCGTAAAACTAAAAATGTTCTGGATGAAATGGAACAAATTGTCGGGCTTGGTTTTGAACGCATCAATATTGCCGATGATCTTTTTGCTTCCGATGGACGGCGCGTAAAAGAAATATGCAATGGAATAAAGGAACGTAATTTGAATTTTACCTGGAGCGCTTTTGCCCGTGTGGATACGGTTGATCAGGAAATGTTGGATGCAATGGTTGCTGCCGGCTGTGACAGCGTAAGCTTTGGATTGGAATCAGGCAACCCGGAAATGCTCAAGAGAATTAAAAAAGGGGTAAAGCTGGAACAGGTTCATAGTGCAGTAAAAATGTGTAAGCAGGCTGGTATGCTTGCCCATGCATCGTTCATGGTGGGGCTGCCGGGAGAGACAAAAGAAACTCTCGCGCAAACTGAAGAACTTGCTAAAAGTCTTGATATTGTTTACGGCTATCATTTTCTGGCGCCTTTTCCGGGGACAACAGTACGCGAAAAAGTTCACAAATATGATTTAGAAATATTAACAAACAGTTGGGATAAATATGATGCCAATGATGCCATTGTCCGGACTTCGGCATTACAGCCGCAGGATATACGCGAATTTGTCGCCCGTTTTGATGATGCAATAGAAAGTGCCTGGCAAAGGCAGTTGCGCGATTATAAAAGCGGGACGAATACACCTTTGGAAGATTTGCATGTTGAAGGCCACTGGCGGATGAATTTGACTTTTAAAATTCTCAAAGACGACCTGATTGAGAAACACGGTTTTATTGAGCAGAATTTATTTGAAGGCTCTAAAGACAGGGCGCTAAAAGAACTGGGTCGCAGAATTAAGACCAGCACAAATGCTGAAGCTCGCGTAGTGGAAAACGCTCTGAGTGATTTTGCCAACCGTGGTTATCTTAAGATTGAAACTACAGAAAAAGGGTGTACCTGGCTGTGGGCCTGATCTTCCTACTTTTTACGTTTTAATATTCCCAGAGATTTATACAAAGGCAGTTCCTCATAATGGTCGGAGCCTACCGCTCTGCGGTAAACAAGATAAGGTGCCTGACCGCCTTTGGATGGATCGGGGAAAATATCATGAAACAAAAGATAACCACCGACAATTAGATGTTTTGCCCAGATTTTGTAATCGTTAAGGACGGATTCGTGGGAGTGACTGCCATCAATGAAAATGAGGCTAAGCGGTGTTTGCCAAACGCGTCCCACTATTTCTGATCGGCCAATAACAGGAATCACTGCATTTTCCAGATCGAAATTATCGATGGCTTTGCGAAATAATGGCAACGTGTCTATTTTTCCCGTTTCTTTATCCAGTAAATCAGGATCGAAATATTCCTGCCCCGGTTGCTGTTCTTCAGATCCTGTGTGGTGATCAAGAGAAAATAAAACGGAATTGTTTTCTTTGCAGGCAGTACCCAAGTATATTGCCGATTTGCCGCAATAACTGCCGATTTCCAGACAGGGACCCATCTTGCTTGCAGAGAGCGCCAAACTAAAAAGTCGCGCGGCTTCATCCTCATCCAAAAATCCTTTTATTTCCGCAGCTATCGCTTTATTTATTTTCAAAGTGACCTATCTCAACGAAGTGTATTTGGTGCTCAACAATAAACTGCCACGGATTAAAAATCAAGATTATTTTGCAAGTAAATATTCCGCACGAATTCAGCACAAATGTGGTAGAATCCAATAAAGTCATTTAATAAAGAATAAGATTGAGATCGCTCCCCATGAGTCAAAATGAAGAAAATAGAAATTGTACTGCTATCCACCATGATCAAATCAAAAATTTGACCAACATTGGTGTAGCTCTGTCCGGTGAAAAAAATATTGATCGCCTTCTCGAAATGATTCTGGATGAAGCACGAAAATATACAAATGCCGATGGTGGAACTCTCTATATCATGTCGGAAGATGAGTCCGAGCTTATTTTTGCGATTATCAAAAATGAATCGCTCGGAGTAGTCATGGGTGGCACCGGCGGGAAAATAACCTGGCCTGCCGTGAAATTAAAAAAAACAGATGGCTCTCCTAACTGCTCTAATGTCTCTGCATACGTTGCTATTTCCGGAGAAGCGGTGAATATTGCTGATGTCTATGATGCCTATGGTTTTAATTTTGAGGGGACAAAAAAGTATGATCAGGAAAATGGCTACCGTTCCCAATCCATGCTGGTTGTTCCAATGCGTAACCATGACAACGACATTATCGCAGTGTTGCAGCTTTTAAACGCGCAGGATCAGGTAACCGGAGCTGTGATTAACTTTTCATTGGAATCCCAGGAGATGACTTTATCTTTAGCCTCACAAGCGGCGGTAGCACTGACCAATAACCGCCTGATTCACGATTTGGAAAATTTGCTGGAATCGTTTATTAAAACAATTGCTACAGCAATTGATGAAAAGTCACCTTATACCGGTGGGCATGTCCGACGTGTTGCGCAATTGACAATGACAATAGCCAATAAGATAAACGAAAAAAAGCAGGGGCCATTCGCTTCTGTTATATTTTCCGATGATCAAATGCGAGAGTTGCGTATGGCTGCATGGTTACATGATATTGGAAAGATTATCACTCCGGAGCATATTGTCGATAAAACTACAAAGCTCGAGAAGGTACATGACCGTATTGCGGATGTGAAAACTCGTTTTGAGTTGCTCAAGAAGGAATATCAACTAGCTATGCAAGAAACCAAAAACAATAAAGCACATAATTCACTGGAAAACATGGAAAAGGAAATAAAAATACTGGATGAAGAATACCAATTTTTGGTTCAAGTTAATCGTGGCGACGAATTTATTGAAGATGAAATGCTTGAGCGGATTAAAAAAATTGGCAAAAGACGGTGGCGCGCCAACAGTCAAACATTACCGCTTTTGACTGAAGATGAAATTTATAATTTAAGTGTGCGCAGTGGTACGCTCAATGATGAAGAAAGAAGCATAATCAATAACCATGCGGCTGTATCTTATAAGATGCTCTCCGGGCTTCCCTTCCCGAGAAAGATGCGCAATTTAGCCAATTATGCCGCCGCTCACCACGAAAAAATGGATGGTACTGGTTATCCGTTGGGGCTCAAGGCCGATCAACTCTTCCTGCAATCACGCATTATTGCGATTGCTGATATATTTGAGGCTCTCACAGCCAAAGATCGACCTTATAAGAAAGAGAAGACTGTTGCTGAAGCCTTGAACATTATGGAGTTGATGGTTAAAGATCACCATATTGACGCGGATTTATTTGAGTTGTTTATTCAAGAAGAAATCCATGCAGATTATGCCAAACAAGAGTTGGTATCACAGCAAATGAACAAATAAAAATATTGTATTTGATACCAAGTTGCTTTCAAAAATAAAATATGAATTTTTAAAAGCTTACTTGGTATTGTGCCCGATAAATCAACCTTTTAATGTTTGATAGGAACTTGGTATTACTGTAGTTATCTATTGTCAAATCAAAGCCAGACTATCCGCTACGGCCATGCCCGCCCGCGTGGGACGCAAAAAACCGTCTTTTATTTCCACAAGATCATTTTCTATAAGAGAGCCGATGATGGATTTTTTATCCTCAAGCAAATCAGTGGCATATTTTGTTTTATAGAGATTCAGATCAATTCCCGCATGAGTGCGTAAAGCCAGGAAGAATGCTTCAAACTGCAATTGCGCAGATGCCAGTAATTCCTGCTCTTCCAGCGGCATTTTGCCTTGAGAGAGGTCTTTTATATAGCTCGTTATGGCTGATTTGTTCCACCAGCGCTTGTTTCCGAGAAAAGAATGTGCGGCAGGACCTAATCCCAAGTAAGGCGCATGCTGCCAGTATTTCATGTTGTGTTTTGATTTTACATTTTCCTCGCGGGCAAAGTTGGAAACTTCATAGTGAAGATAACCGCCATTCTCCAGTATTTCAGCGGTGTTAAAAAAATATTTTGCTTGTTGCTCGTTTGATGGCAGTTTCAATTCTTGTTCTGAATATGCCCGATAAAGAGGCGTTTTAGGCGCAAGAGATAACTGGTAGCATGAAATATGCTCAGGCTTTAGTGTTATAGCCTTTTGCAAAGTTTTTCCCCATGATTGAAGATTCTGATGCTGCACACCATAAATGAGGTCTATACCGATGTTGGTAAAACCTGCATTTCGCGCAGCATCCATTGATGCCAGAGCATTCCTTGCAGAATGTCTGCGGCCAATAAATTTTAAGAGTTGATTATCGAACGATTGTATGCCGATGTTTAATCGGTTAATACCAAGGCAGTGTAAAGCTCGAAAATATTCTAAAGACACGTCCCCCGGATTTACTTCCAGGGTAATTTCCGCATGAGGATCAATTTTGTAAAGTTTGCCAGCAGACTTTAAAATTGTTTCAATTTGTTGAGCGCTTAGCAGGGAAGGAGTTCCGCCTCCAAGATAAATCGTATCAAAAGATTTGAAAATTTTACCGTAGAACTTCATTTCTTTATTCAGTGCTTTAATGAAGTTCGGAATAAGATTTAGTGATTTAATTGAATAGAAGCTGCAATAGCCGCATTTGCTTTTGCAAAAAGGAATGTGAATATAAAGCCCGGCTTGTTCATTTTTCCTCATGTTAATCGGTATCAGATTTCAGTACCGCCAGAAATGCGCTTTGCGGAATGCTTACCGAACCGATCATCTTCATGCGCTTTTTCCCG
>Ga0247841_10001620_pt1 | contig 49157 bp, 21 predicted proteins | sample LaCruzMarch2015__2_FD_192410 | JGI IMG/M metagenome (GOLD analysis project Ga0247841, IMG submission 192410) | Freshwater microbial communities from meromictic Lake La Cruz, Castile-La Mancha, Spain - LaCruzMarch2015_18m | ecosystem: Environmental > Aquatic > Freshwater > Lake | place: Spain... | reverse complement strand
CATACTGCTTATAGCTCTCTGAGTAGCTAACTGCTTTCTTTGCTTTGCGTTTCATAACTCTCCTCACTTTAGTTGTCAACCAAAATCAGGAAACTACAAACTGTCCAGCTTACTTTCTCCTCAGGGTCAAGCGTAAATCAAGCGTAATATTATTACGCTTGATTTACGCTTGACCCTGAGGAGGGAAAGAGGAATAAATAAGATTATTTTAGGGTTTCTGCTTTCTGCAGGATTGGTGTCAGACGGATTTTAAACCGTGTTCAGATTGAGAATGTTATTGTCTGTATCAGGCTTTGTCCGGCTGATAGCGATAGATGACTACTTTGTCTTCAATCTCATCTTCCCACCAGTGAAAGTCATAGGTTTGCAGGATTTCAATTTCAGCTTTACGGGATGCATGCAGCATGATTTCAATCGGCTGTTTTTTTCCAAGAAAATATTGCATGATGGGCATGGCTTTTTCGACCCATTCTTCCGCCGGGGAAAGCAAACAAACCGTGGCAGGTTCTCCGCCGATATAGAAATGACCCCCACCCGCTTTGAGCATGGTTACTCTTTTATTGAGCCAGTTGAGCGATGGTTTGGTGGGATGCAGAAACTTCCAGCCAAAGGGAAACGTGGTCGGAAAATAGTCTGTAACATCATCATGCACACGATAGGTGTGATTGGTGGAAGTGGGTTTAACGGATTTATGGCTCAGAATGTAATATTCGTCTATAAGCTTAAAGCCTTCCTGGGTAGCAATATGGATGCTTTCTTCATTTTTGTAATAAGTGGAAAATTCAATATAGTCAGCCTCGCCGGAACGCACAAGCTGCAAAGCAGTATCAAGCACAACTCCGGATAATTTCTTACCCAAGCCCTTGCCTTGATACTCGGGATGGATGCGCAAGCCTTCTAACCAGATAACCTGATTGGGCAAACGCGTAATCTTGGCACTGCCGATTAATTTATCGTCGTCCCACATTCCGATGAAGCCACCGTCTTCAAGCCAGGTTTTGGCAACTTTGCCCAAATAGTCATCACCATCCCAGATGAGCTTTGCCAAATCTTTAATGGCATACAGGTCGTTCATTTGCAAAAGTCTGATGTCCGGATTCATGCTTTTCCCCTTATTTACATTTCATGCTTTCTGAAACACTTATACCGTCAATAAAAAAAACAACATGGCTGCGCTCAAATGCTCCAATGGCAGATTGTGAAAAACCTGAGCAAGTATTAAATAAGCGTTACAATTGATAAAGTGGAATTTTATTGACATGAATACTATTATCGGTTTCAATGTAAAAAAATATACATAACTGGAGAGGTAGTAATGAAAATTTTGGTGCTCAATTGCGGGAGTTCGTCCATAAAGTACCAATTCATCAATATGACAACTACGGAAGTGATGGCAGAAGGCATCGCCGAAAAAATCGGTGAAGACATTGCGCTTTTTACATATAAAAGCCCAAAATACACAAAAAAGAAAAGAGAAATGGTGATTGACAACCATGAGCAGGGCTTGCAACTGATATTGAAATCGCTGATTGATGAAACCAACGGAGTAATCAAACACTTTGGTGAGATTGATGCTGTCGGACACCGTCTTGTTCACGCCGGAGAATATTATTCGGACACTGTGAAAATAGATGACCACGTTATAGCCGTCATGCAGGATTGCGTTTCTTTGGCACCTTTGCATAATCCGGCAAATCTGGATGGAGTGGCTGCCGTCAAAAAAGAATTGCCCCATGTTCCACAGTGCGGTGTGTTTGACACTGCCTTTCATCAAACTATGCTTCCTCATGTTTATTTGTACCCGCTTCCGCTGGAAATGTATACCAAGCACAAAATCCGCAGATATGGTTTCCACGGCACATCTCATAAATACGTCAGTCTCAAGGCTGCGGAGTTTTTGCATAAAGATATCACAAATTTGAAGATAATCACCTGTCATCTGGGCAACGGCGCTTCGATAACCGCTATTCAGAATGGCAAATCAGTCGATACTTCTATGGGTTTCACGCCTCTTGAAGGACTGATGATGGGCACCCGCTGCGGTGACCTCGATCCTGCCATTCCCATGCACATGATTCAGCAGATGGGAATGAGCGTTGCTGAGGTCAATACCATGCTCAACAAGAAAAGCGGAATGCTGGGTCTGTCCCATATTTCCAATGACATGCGCACTATTGAAGATGAAATCGAGATTAAGAAAAACCCTGATGCCATTCAGGCGCATGACGTCTATTGCTACCGCATCAAGAAATATATCGGGTCTTACTTTGCAGCGATGAACGGTTTGGATGTGCTGATTTTTACAGGCGGCGTGGGCGAAAACATGCCGATAATGAGAGCGCAGGTCTGCCGGGATATGGAAGCACTGGGCATCAAACTAAATCCTGAAGCTAATGCCAGGTTTTCAGACAAAATTGAAGTGCTTAGCACTCCCGACTCCAAAGTCATAGTGCTAAAGATTCCCACCAATGAAGAACTCATGATTGCCATGGAAACCCAGCGCATTCTGACAATATAAGTAGGACTAAATATGACAGACAGCATCTATCAAATTGAAATGGAAGAAAGAGAATCACTTTTCCGGTGTATATTTGAACAGTCTTCAGAAGGTATTTTAATTCTGCAGAAAGACGGAAAAGTCTTGCTGATGAACGAGATATTTGGCAAGATGCTGGGTGTTCCTACTCTTGAGCTGGTCGGCAAACCAGTCTGGGAAGTGGAGCATGCCTTTGTTTCCAATGTGGAAATAGGTCAGCAGTTTATTCTGGGCGAACAAAGAATCAGGGAACTTTTGAATCAATCGCCGGAAGTAACACATGATATGGAGTTTCAGTTCTTTGATATCCATCACAAGATGCATGCTTACAAGCAGACGCTTGTGCCAATCAAAACAAGCGGAGAGCCGTTATTTGCACTCATGATTGCAGACGAGACACCCGCTAAACGCTCCGAAATCATTACCAGAATCATGCACCAAATCAGTCACGCCATCAACGTTACAGACTGTCTGGAAGATTTGTATGAACTGATTCACGAAGCGCTGTCCCAGTTGCTGGATGTGACAAATGTTTTCATTGCGCAGTATGATAAAAAAAGCAATCTGATTACTTTTCCTTATATGGTTGACCAGATTGCGCAGGATAATTCCCCCGTTGAAGCGGATAATACCAATTCTCTAACTGCTCAGCTTATTTCAGAAGCCAAAACACTGCTGCTCAACGAAGACGACATTTACCGCCGCATCGGAAGAAACGTGATTGGTGCCATGTGCCAAAACTGGCTGGGCATACCTTTGATTATTTCAGGAGACGTGATTGGCGCTATTGTGCTGCAAAGCTATGACAAGCCCAATCAGTATGACGAAGATGATAAAATCCTGCTGGAATCAATCTCTGAGCACATAGCCTATGCTCTACAAAAAAAACAAGCCGATGAATCTATCACAGTTCTGATACAGGCGATTGAGCAAGCCGGCGATGGCATCATCATCTTCACTCCGGAAGGTTTCATCAGATACGTCAACACTATCTTTGAGAAAATCACGGGGTACAACCGCAACGAGCTTTTGGACAAGCCTTTTGAATTTCTGCCTTTTGAACCCAGCAACAGAGACGAGATGCAACGCCAATGGATTAGAGTGCGCAGTTCTCAGCCCTGGCATGGCAAGATTGAAATGGTGCGCAAAGATAACCAGAGAATCACCTTAGACATGGTCGTCAAACCTGTTATAGACCAGGAAGGCAAGCTTTCCAGCATTATTGCCAGCTGCAACGATATCACGTATCAGTTATTGCGCGATGAGCAGATGCAGAGAGTTCAGAAGCTGGAAGCAATCGGTCGTTTAACGGGAGGGATTGCACACGACTATAACAACATTCTGAGCGCTATTATCGGCTACACAGAGCTTGCCAATGATGATGTGCCGTCTGATTCCGAAGCTTCGCACAATCTGGCTGAAGTGCTCAAATCCGCCAATCGCGCCAAGGAAATGATTCAGAGCTTGATTGCCTTTAGCCGTCAGGAAGAAAGCAAAACTGAGGTGATTGACTTTGTTGACCATGTCAAAGAAGCCTCACGGTTTTTGAAGTCATACCTGCCCCGCACTGTAATGATAAAAGAATCTTATCAAGCGGACAATGCAACCGTTTTGGCAGTTCCTGGTCAGATGCACCAGATTCTGATAAATCTTGGCACAAATGCCATGCAGGCGATGAGCAACGAAAGCGGCGTCATTCAAATCCAGGTGGACACGGTAGCTTTTTCCAGCAAGGACATGATTGCCTATCCCGAACTGGAGCAGTGCTATTATGTGCGTCTCCGGGTTATGGACAATGGCGAAGGCATCGACCAGACCATCCTTGACCGCATCTTTGACCCATACTTTACAACCAAGGCATCAAACCTGGGCACCGGACTCGGTCTTTCCATTGTGCACAGCATAGTCCAATCCCACCATGGTGCCATCAGAGTTGAAAGCGATAGCAAAGGCACGATTTTCACCGTACTTTTGCCCCAGTATAATGCGATTTCCTGGCCCCCCTCCACCCTTGAGGTTATTGAGGAAAGTGATATCAGCGGCAAGGAGCATATCATATATATAGACGACGAACCTATGCTGGTGAATGTTTTCCGGCAGGGTCTAATCAAACTTGGCTACAAAGTGGATGGCTTCACTGACCCCAGAAAAGCAATGGAGTATTTCCAAAGCAATTGCGACAACATCGATTTGGTTGTCACGGACACAACCATGCCATATATCAATGGAATCGAACTGGCAGTCAAAATGCTGCAGCGTTGTCCCAAACTGCCGATAATCCTGTGCACCGGTTTTACGACTTTGATTTCAGCAGAAGAAGCTGCGCGTAAAGGCATCAGCGACTTTATTATGAAGCCATATAAAACCAAAGACCTGGCTGCCAGAATCAGGCACCTTTTAGATATAGCCGTAAGGTAGCGCAGCTATCCAAAGCTGCAACAAGACTTATGTAGGATTGGAATCCTACACTACATAGTAAAGGGACATATATGAGAATAGACCTGCTGCTGAATAAACTATGCCTGACCAAGACCCGCACCATCGCCAAGCATGCCTGCGATAAAAACCTTGTCTGGATTAATCAGAAACTCGCCAAAGCCAGTCATGAAGCCAAAGCCGGTGACGTTGTGCGTCTGGATTTGTATGGCTTTTCTCATGAAATCCAGATTCTGACCATACCCTTGGGCAACGTTGCCAAAAAAGACGCCTCTCAACACTATTCCATGCTCAGCAAGACATCAATCGAGTAAAAAAGCCCTTTGTCTAACCGACTGCGATATGCTCTGATTATTTTGCTGTTGATAGGCAGCACTTCACTATTTTCAGTTGACTGGGTAAAATGGCGTTATGGCTATATCAGAGTCTGGTCTGCCCCCAAAGATACAGCCTATGCCAATATCATAGTGAAGAGACTGCATCAACGGATAAACGCTTTTCAAATGGAACTGGGGGTCTATCCCATCAGCCCGCTTTACATAAAAATCCTGCCCACCCGTAATGAATATCGCCTTCTGACCGGAGACAAGGGCAAAATTGTGGAATCCAGCGAAGCGTTCTATTCTCCCCATGAAAGAGTTATTTATGTGCGCAGTCCCGACCAGATTACCATCGAAAAGTATGACGATGTGCTGATGCATGAATACATTCACTGGTTTCTGGATGAGACTCTGGAAAAAGTACCCTTGTGGTTTCACGAAGGCATGGCAATCTATTACTCGGGTCAATTCAACTTTCAGAGCTACTATAGTTTTTCCCGCTACAGGTTTATGGGCTATAGGCTTGTTTTGAACGACATGGCTTACAAGTATCCGGTAAACAGAAGCTATTGGGAAATGTTTTACCTCACTTCCGTCTTTGCCGTGGATAACCTGCGTGCCAAGCACAACCCGGGGTGGCAGGAGTTTTGGAACAGAATCGGTTTTGTCTATAACCGCTCGGTAAGCACAATTGCCGTGAAAAGCGACTTTATCGAGATGTTTAACGCTGCCTTCCACATGTCGCTATTTGCCTTTAGCACCCAGTATGACAAAACTTTGGGCAGATATAGCTGGCAATTCCCGTTGGTGGGCATCAATGCTATCATCTTTTCCTTGCTGCCGTTTGTGGTCGTCGCTGCCTGGCTCAAAAGCAGACGCAAGCTGAGAAGGATGCCGGAGACAATTCAGACAATTGATGATGATGAGGACGATGCCGTCTCTGAGGACATTACTGAAGAGGAAGAGGAAACATCAGATACGTCCACCCCGAATGTATAGATATGGAGGTCTAAATGTCCGTTAAAGAATACTATGAGCAATATTGGCAAGATGGCAGGCTGGATGGTTGCCCTCATATTGTTTGGAAGAAAGACATATTGCTCTCCGATGTGCAGATTGATTTAAATGGCTGCATCTATGATTATGGTTGTGGCAATGGTGAAATTGGCGGGGAGTTTGTAAATAAGTGCAAAGTCTATGGATTTGATATCTCAAGCGTTGCTCTGGATAATGCGAAAGCGCGAGGTCTGTTGTCTGATGCTGACTATCACGGAAAGTATGATGTGGTGTTTTTACTGGACATTTTGGAGCACTTGTTTGATATTGATGATATCATGGGCATTGTTTTAGATAGGGTTAAAGAAGGCGGCAATATCTACATAAGCGTTCCCAACGGCGTTAACCTGTATAATAGGTTGATGTTTCTAATGGGCAATCCGGTTGATTTAAATGACAGGGCTCACAAATATAACGATATGTGGAGCGAGCACATCAGAGTATTTACGTTGAAGGTCTTGAGAGAGTTGTGCCGTGTCAACGGATTAAGAATAGTCAAAGAGTGGTATTATTTCCCGCATAAACTCACAGAAAAGAGCGGGCTGATATACAGTTGTGTGCATAAAGCGGTTAATTTCTTTAGACTGCATCAGGTATTCCCTTCCCTGTTTGCACTCGGTTTTATGGTTAAGTGCATTAAGAAGTAACCTATAGTTTAGTTACTGGATTATCAGGCTGGGTCTGATAACTCCTGCTCTGATCTGGGTGGAGGGGAAAAGAACTCCGTGTTTACCGGTGCAGTCTTTGAGGGCATTGGCAAGGTTTGCAGAGAAAGACAGCATGCCAAAACCTTCCGTCAGAATAATGGAAAAGGGCAGGTTTTCTCCGCCTGTGATGCCCACGCCCAGCTCGAAACCAAGCAATTGCACAATATCTTCCTCTGCCATGGAAGGCAGGATGACACCGGTGACCTGATTACGGGCAATAATTTCCAGTTGACTTCTATCCAAGGCAAAGGGAAACACTGCGATGAAGCCTTGTTTCAAATCCGCTTCCACAAATTTGTCATTCCAGACGACAGGACCGTCGGTAGCTTTGCCGAAACCGATTTTCCCATAAATAGATGTACCGCTATACTCAAGCTCTATAAAACGCTGTCTAGATACAGAGGTCACTTTGGCATCGAGGCAGGCTTTGAGGCGCAAGTCTTTCTTGATATACCGGATGGTAACAGTGCCGTTGGATGTGTTTACTTCAGTAATGGTGCCTGTAGCCGTAGAATGGACGATTTGCTCCTGCTTTGACCAGCTTTTAACAGCCAGAATCTCGCCAGTAGTTACAAAGTCGCCTTTTACTTTATGCATATAGCCTTTGATATGGGCAGGCTTGATGCCGAGTTTGTCACTCACTTTCACTATCACAGGGTCAAAGGAATAGTCCTGAATCTCACGCAGGATGAGAGTGCCGTTTTGCCAGTCAATCTTTTCCACTTTACCCCGGACAGGGGAATAATAGTTAAAATGAGTGGCGTTCATCAGACTATCAATGAAAGAAAGCTGCTCTTTATAGATTAACTGGTCGTTTTTCACTTCCTCACCCATGCCGACAAGCAGGTTTTTGCGAAAGCTGCTCTCGTTACAAAGAGATTCATTGCCTCGAAAGACTTGCAACACAAAGATGCGGGGAGGCTCATAGAGGTTTTCTCCCAAGATAGTCTCGGGAAAAACCTTTTCACCTTCACTGACATGCACTTTGCCTACATAAGGCAGGGAAAAAGTATGTCTTTGCACACCGGTCTGAATGTTTAGCTTCTCAAGCGAAGCAGTTGACCGGCTACCAATGAAATCCGACGGAGCAAAGTCAGAATACAAGCTGAGAGTTTGATTGAGCGTCTCAAAGCTGTATAAGCCGGCAATTCTGGTGTCTATCAGGATAGGCAGGTTTGTTTCACGTTCCACTTCTTTGATTTCATAGGCAAGCTGCACTGAACCAATGCTCCTTATATGCAGCTTGGCAGGCTCATTGTTCTTAATCAGAATAAGGCGGTTGCCCTCAATCTTCAGGGTTTGTTTGCCCTTTGAGGTTTCAATATCAATGCTCAGCGCTGGTTTTCCGTCACGCAGTTTATGGGGCAAGGGTCGGATGCAGAGACAAAGCGGCTCCAGACATTCAGTCTTTAGTAGGCTGAGAGCAGCTTCTTTATCCACTTGCGAGAGTTTTCCCAAATGAGGAGAAATAAAGTGCTTGTCTCTCCAGAGTTCAGTTGCTCCGCGCGGTTGCAGTCCATCAATCAGCATCAAAGCTGCTTGTTCAGACTTGGGAGCATGCGAGATTACTCCGCCTGCTCCAATCATGATGTCAAAGTCCTGCAGGTTAAATTCTGCCTTTTCGTTTAGTTTGTCACGGTAAAACTGCTCATGAAAAGGGTCAAGCTCATCATTCTTCATCTTGATGAAATGCCCTATCCGGCTGATGGAAAAGTTCATCTGCAGGTGCTGTTGCAGTGAAAGCTGCAGCGCGATGCGGGAAAGAGCCTGCTCAATGTGTAAAGAAATGTCGTCTGCCGGAATGAGGGTCGGATTGAGCATTTTGTTGCCCAGATAGTTGCGCAGGTCTGCTTCACTTAAAGAAGGATGCAGCCATTGTTTGAGCTGGCTTCTATCAGCTTTGGCAAAGACATTGCAGAGATTATAGCTCATACCATAGTTAGCGCTGACAGTCCGGTAGAATTGTTTGTGTATATTGGAATAAACGTCTGTCGTAGCACCACCTATATCAACTGCAAGGATATTTTGCTGCTTTGCTTCTGCTATGAGTTTGAGGGCATACATCACGCCTAAGGGAGTGGGGATAATGGCATCCGATACGCTATTGCTGAGAGCTTTGTAACCCGGAGCCTGCTGCATTACCTTGTGCAGGAAAAGCTCATGCACAAGCTCCGTCACTCCTTCAGTCTTTTCTACGGCTTCATTGGGACGGAGATTGGGCAGAATATGCACTTCATAACTGTCCTGCAGGATTGACATCACAGCTTGCGCAGCTTCAGTATTGCCGGCGTAAATCAGAGGGATTTTATCTTTGAGAGCATATTTGGGCTTGATTTCACAGTATGAGACGATTTCTGCCTGCCGTAGCACGGAAGCAAAAGCTCCGCCTTCATAACCACCGCTCATTAGAATAATGTCAGGCTGTTTATCTTCGATGGCATGCATCTGCTCCACGGCAGACCTGCCATCGTCAATGGCAATGGTATCAAGCAGCACACCACCCACGCCATAAGCGGCGCGTTGAGCGCTGGCTGCAGATTCCACCTTGGTCAAGCCGATAACCAGGATTTGCAGCCCACCCCCGGCACTGCTGGTGGAAAGCCACTTCACTTCAGGATTGACCTGCAGGGCATTGGTTTTGGGGTTCAGATTGGTGAGCTTTTCTGATGTCTGCTTCTGGAGCATTTCGATAGCGGCAATGACGCCTGTCATAACGTCTTCATGTGGTTTTTCGACTGTGGTGGGGGCATTGGCTAAGCCCTTCAGCTCCCACTTCCCGTCTGTGAAGGCAATCAGCAACGCTTTCGTTGTCGTGCTGCCGATATCTGTAATCAGCATAGTTTTGTCCATGGACGCCTCCCGGCTACTATTTAAGCCGTTTAGTTATTTCTTCCCTGAACTGAAATCCCTATGCCGATATTATCTATTCAAGCCCTGCTTTTTTGTCAAACAATAATCTGTGTGTTTCTATTTAAGCAACACCATTTTCCTGGTCTGAGTAGAGTTGCCATCTGCCAGCCGGTACATATATATTCCGGCTGAAACCTGCTTGTTGTTGTCATCCAATCCGTTCCAGGTAAAGTTGTGTCTGCCTTTTTCCAAAAGTCCGCTATGCAGAGTCTTGACCTTTTGTCCTTTTTGGTTATAGATAGTCAGAGTCGTTGCAGCACCGGACTTTAGGGTAAAGCTGATTTTGGTGATAGGATTAAACGGATTGGGGTAGTTCTGTGCCAGGCTGATGAGAGCCGGAAAACTTGTTTCGTCATCTATGGCAACTGCTTCGTTGGATAGCTTTTGAGCAAAGAGGCTAAAGTATTCCGCTGGTCCTTCATCACATCTGGCAGCGCTATTCGCGCTACTGTAATAATCCGAATCTGCCCAGAACAGGAAGGCTTCGTTGCCTGTAACTACAAGCCTGGGTTGAACCTGACTGTCAAAATCCGTATCTAAGCAAATACCTGTGTTCGAGCCAAGCAAACTGCCATCGGGATTGATGTAGCGGTAAAAGATATCGGGTGAAGAATAGTAGTTTGTATCATAATTGTTGATGTATTGTTCCCAGGCAACCAGAACTCCGCCGTTGGGGAATTGAACCGGATAGATAGAGTTGCAGTACGCGTATTGTTCACCGGATGAGACATAACTGCCATACAAACCCAGGAGCGGCGTGCCGGACAATGAGAACTTTTGCATAATTACGGAACCTGCATAACTGTTTGGACTCGCTACATAGAATAGCGTGATATCATTACTTCCGCCCAAGACAGCATAATTGTTGTTTTCATAGGCATTGTCGCTTAGAGCAAGTCCGGATGCATTCCATAAACACACACCTTGCGGTGAAATCAACTGCCCATAGGCACTCTTAATAAAGTCGATGCGAAAATCCAGCCAGGCAACAAATAAGCCTGCATTGGTTATTATACACTTTGGCATATATTGAATTGTGTCATAATCTCCATAATCCGAAGTCAATATGCCTGCATCAGCCCAGCCGGTAGCAGTCGAGCCATCGGGATTGACCAGCTTTACAGAGATATTTAGTCTTCCGTTAGTATCAAAGTCAAGAGCGGTTCTCGTCCAGACATAATACCTGCCGACTATCTGCTCCATCTGTGCTTCAAAATAAACGGTTTCAGGCGTGTATCCCGAAATCAGCATGCCATTGGCACCCCACTGCTTTTGACCATTAATCAGCTTTTGCCCGAAAGCATGAAACAATTGCCTTTGCCCATCAGGTGTTTCAACTGTTTCTATTTGGTTCCACCCCAAGTAATAAGCTCCGTCTTCAAAACTGATTTTAGGCATTCTTTGAATCAGTGTCGTATCTTCAGAAAGCATTATGCCGTTATCACCCCAAAGCCTGTTACCATTGGCATCCAGCAATTGGGCTTTGATGCGGTAATTTTCTTCCCAAACAACTGCTATCTTATCATCAGGCGAGACGGTTGCAGAGAAACTATTCTGATCATAGCCTACGCTTGCATTTAATGCCACGGGTTTGCCATTGGTTTCGAGGTCAAAGCTGCCGTCGGGATTGAGGAACTGAAAGAATAGCTGATAGCCTGTCACTCCGCCCCGATAATCTTTCCAGATTATCACGGCGTCATTGCTTCTGGGCAAAGTCAGATAGCTGCTGTAATCAATCCCGTTGCCAATCGCCTGATAGATCGGTTTCCCATTGGTTTCCAGAACCGTGTTTCCCGCAGAATTAACAACCTGATAGTACATACAGGGAGAACCGCTGCGCATATCCTCCCATCCAATAAAAACGTTGTTATTGATTAAGCGTATCATGGGAGAGGCTTGCGAGATCGGAGCGCTACAGATCGCTTTGCCCTGTGCTTCCCAAAGTGCAGTTCCGGTTACGGAAATGTGCTGCGCATAAATATCTTTATCTGAGCTGTTGTTATTGCGATAATCTTCCCAGGCAAGATAACATCCGCCCAGATTATCAGAAATAAGACGCTGATTAAACTGTGCGTAATTTTGCGTGCAAATGGGAACTCCGTCTGCATTCCATAAGATAACCCCATCAGCACTGACTTTCTGCATATATATATCGGAATTATCTGTGTCGTTTCTTCTGTCTTCCCAGGCAATGATTACAGCGTTGTCAACCGAGTTCACAATGCGCGGATTAAACTGTTCAGAGGGTATTTCTACATATGTATCTGAATAGACTGCAACAGGATTTGTCCAAACCAAACTACCGTTCAGACTAACCTTTTGGGCATATATATTTGGGTTTTGATAGTTAGTATCGGGAAATCCGCTCCAGACAACCACGAAGGAGTCATCACTATTCGATGCAATTTGCAGGTCTGGGTCCATTCTGTAAGCATTACCAACCAAGACAGGCTGGTTCCAGGCTGCAATTCCACTGCTCAGAAATCTTTGAGCCATGATTGGGTAGTTGCCATTGCTATAAGTACATAACTGATATGATAGTATCAAACTTCCGGTCGTGTCCACACTGATTGCGTAGTACTGCTCATCCGCACTGTCATTATTGGCAAGCGGAATGCCATCCGTCAGCCACAGCGAGTTGCCATAACCATCCAAATGCTGTCCATAGACGTCATAACTTGGGTTGCGGGTATCCATCCAGACTATATAAGCACCGTTATTATTATCAGCCAATATTTCAAGCGAACCAAAGTTTTCAGCAACTAAACAGACCGGAATTCCGCCCGTTGACCACAGCAGTTGTCCGGTGGACGTGATTTTCTGCGCCTTGATGGAAACGGCACCAGTGATGGGATAATCCCACCATGCTATGATAAAGTTGTTGTCTGTGGTTTTCGATATTACCGGGTTTGATTGTCTTGAAGGTTTGCCCTCAACAAGCAAAGGTTGCTGCCAGAGCAAGACACCGGAGGCATTCACTTTTTGGGCATAAATATCCATGTCGCCCCGTTTAGTGCCGCTCCAGACATAGATCATGCTGCCGTCTGCCGTGGCTGCGCCGCACCGGTTCCACTCCACCTGATCATTTAGTCTGACGGTTTTGGGAGTTTCCCACAATGGAATTGCATTTAAACTGAGAACTAAACCAATAGCTATTACTGATAAAAGGAGCTGCTTCATCTTTTCCTCCAGGTTCTACTTAAAAAGTTACCCAAATAATTCCTGCCACAAAGCTTTTCTGCGCAGACCGAAGACACCCATATTTTTAATATTGTATGATATATTGCAAATATGTAGCATAAAGCGTTCCATACTGGTATATCTCTTGTAATAGCTTAAACAGACGGGGGCTGAGCACTGACTTTTTGCTTTTCGATTGACAGCCCTGCCCTTGTGCTAAAAATCGGCTTGGGAGTTTGGATGATTGAATTTTACGATGTGCACAGCGGATATGACAACAGCGATGTTCTGAAAGGACTGTCACTCACCATTGCCGGCAATGATTTTGCCGTTATTCTGGGTCCGAATGGTGCCGGGAAATCCACGCTTCTATATACTCTGATTGGCTATCTGCCATGCAGGAAGGGTGAAATCCTGATTAAAGGTAAACCCTTGGGTGAATGGCGCAAGAACGAGCTGGCTCGCACTATAGCCCTGATTCCGCAGGAAAGCTTGCTGCCTTTTGACTATACAGTTGAGGAAATGGTGCTGATGGGACGCTATCCCTGGCTGGAACTGCTGCAAAGCTGGTCAAAGCAGGACAGGGATTTGGTGCAGGGAATCCTGAAAAAGCTTGATTTGACCGAGCTTGTCAACCGCTATTTTTCCCAGCTTAGCGGTGGGGAAAAACAGAGGGTTTTGCTGGCGCGGGCATTGGCTCAGCAAACAGAGGTTATCCTCTTGGACGAATCGCTTTCGCAGCTTGACATCAACCACCAGATAGAGATGATGCAGTTGCTGTCTGACATCAACCGCAAGGAAGGCAAATGCATCATCCTTGTTTCGCATCACATAAATCTGGCTGCCAATGTCTCTTCACATCTTATCTTCCTGAAAGAAGGCAGGTTGCTGGCAAGCGGTAGTCCGGAGGAAGTGTTGACGCAGCCTCAGTTGAAGCTGCTCTTTGGAGTTGATTTGACCTTGCAGACCAATCCGCTTTCCAACCGCCCCAATCTGGTTTTTCCGGCAGTAAATCCCACCCTTGCATGAAACTGCTTAGCTACACTAATATTAATCGCATTCTGCTAATTGCCATCATTGGGATTACCGCTATCACAGTCAATGCAGTTAGAGTAACAGCCCAAATCCTCAATTCAGCCGACCAACCTATTGCAGACGTAACTGTCACAGACGGACACAAAAGAGTTTTTACAAATGCCGAGGGGTATTTTACTTTCACCACTGAGTCAGATTCCCTTATCCTATCCAAGCTGGGTTATGAACGTCAGACTTTGCAGGTTTTGACCATGCCAGCCAAAGTCTCGCTCCGCTCCAAGCCAATTATTCTGGATAAGGTCAGAGTGGTGGAACGTTATGACACAGGCAGTTCCGCTTTGGACAAAACAGTGTTGAGCTCTGATGCAGATAGTGGGATTTCTATGCCGGCAGAGCTTTTGTTGCGTGAAAGCTCTGTGCAATCTTCCTCAACCAAGCTGATGGGAGAAAGCCAAACTTTGTCGCTGCTGGGAAATCTGAGCCGTCATACTTTAGTCATGCTGGATAATGTGCCGCTCAACCCGCACGGAGAAGCCTTTGACCTTGCATCCCTGCCAATGGACAATATCCGCCGCATCGAAATTGTCAAAGGCAACGCTTCACTTTATGGCGGAGCTTCTGCCATTGGAGGCATTGTCTATCTCTACACCGATGATGTGAAAGTTCCCACTCCGCTGAGTCTCAAACAGGAGACGGCTTATGGTTCATTCAGCCAGTTCAGACAAGTCTATGTATTTGAACAGCAGTCACCTGTCCTGAACTATCGGATAGCCGTGAGCAGACTCAAAGCTGAAAATGACTTTCGTTATCAACCACGTCCCTGGTGGGACATTTCCGGTGTCTTTATCAGGGAAAATAACTGCAAACAACAGCAGGGCATTGCACTGAAGCTAAATTCCTGCCTTGATAAAGTCAATTTGACATATAACCTTGATACAGAGCAGCTTTGCCGGCAGTTGCCGGGTCCGGTGAATGCTCTTGATATTTACAAAAACGCCTATCTGACCGGGCAGAATCTGAGGCAAAACCTGAATTTTAGCTATCAGTCAGCCGGGCTTGCCAATTCCCTTCTGCTCTGGCGGAATGAAGACAATACCGCTTACAACAACACGCATGCCACTAATCCGGTTTATCCGGTTCAGTACCGTCAGGAGCATACTTCTTTGGGGCTGAAAACCCAGACGGAATATAGCTTTGAGCCTGCAGAAATCAGCCTGGGACTGGAACTTTCACAGCAAAGTTATGAACGCCGGGATTTGCTCTATCCCAATCTTTCCATAGACCAAACCGAACGGAAGCAGAGCGCCGTCTCACTTAAAGCCAATCTGGAAAGCCAGAGCCAATGGCTGACCAATAACCTGCAAGCGGGGATCCGTTTAGACAAAGTAACGGACTTCGGTACTTTCTCTGCCTGGCGGATAGAAAACATGGTTAAAACGGACACAGCAGTTCAATTGCAAACCGGGGCAACACTGGGCAGCAGCTTCAGTCTGCCTTCTTTTTATGACCTATACTGGAAAGGTGATGCGCAATCCTTGGGCAATCCGGAGCTTAAGCCCGAAACTTCGCAGGGAGGAAGCATCTGGGCGGGTGTTAGTATTACTGACTATTCTCTTAAAGTTGCTTATTATCAAAGCGAAGTCGAGCAACTCATTCAATGGAGGCAGACATATCTTTACGGTGCTGCCTGGAAGCCGGTGAATATTGGTAAGGCAGCCTTGCGTAACTGCGAAATCGAAGTCAAAGCAAAGCCTACGCGCTGGCTGGCACTGAATAGCTCTCTCACGCTGAACCGGGCAAAAGATAAATCCAATGGTAACGCTTACTTTCTTACCTATACACCGGAGCTAAAATGGATAGCGGAAACGGTTTATGCTTACAGGGATTTTTCCCTGAACCTGAATCTTGATTACACCGGCAGGCAGTGGACAACTCCCGACAACCTGATAGATCCCCTTCCGGCGGTGATGTTATACGGCTCTTCTTTCAAATATGCTTGCCATTATCAGCAGCTTTCTGCCGACATCTTTCTGCAACTGAATAATCTGTTTGACAAACAATACGAAATCTATGCCTATGTACCTCAACCCGGTTTTAACTGGCTATGCGGAATTAACCTAAAGTATGAAATGTGAAAAAACTTGAAATTGTCATTCCCGCGCAGGCGGGAATCTTAAAACGAAACCGAACCAAGATTCCTGCCTGGGCAGGAATGACAGTTGTGGGGACATTGACTCCGAATAACAAACTGGAGGTCGTTATGAGAAAAAGACTGTTTCAATTGTTATTACTGCTTATATTGACGGCAGGGGGTCTGATATCGTCTGGTTGCGAAAAAGACGGCAAAATCCGCATTGTTAACCGCACTTCGTTTCCTTTGCATGCGGTAGTTATGGATGTAGCCTATACGATTGCGCCGGACGGAGTTAAAACAATAGATGTAACCACCGGCACTCAGACTCCTTTTTCGGGTGATGTGGGCAAGTATGTGCAGGTGAGTCTGCTGGGAGAGACCTTCCAAATCTGGGACGATTATTTAAACCATTATGTGGATAGCACTTATGTTTGGGTTAATGCGGGTAAAACCACAGGCGTTTATACGCTTCCGAACCGCGCCAGTGTCAAAGTCAAAAACCAGTCCGGTCAAAAGATTAAACGTGTCATAATCCAGCGAAATACAACCCTGACATCCAATACCGATACTTATGATATAGACCTTCCCAGTGGTTCAGAATGGTTCAAGCCCATACCCTTTGCCACTGAAGAAAACAGCTTTTATTTGATTGTGCAGGTTGTTTATGACGACGATACAAGCGAAATCTTTGGTAATGAACAGACCATTATGGGTTTGGATGAACAGTTTCTGATAGACCTTCTGCCACCACTCAAACAGCCTGATTCTTAAATAAGGTGCATCGGTTTAGGTTAATAATTCACTCGCTCTGGCAATAATCTCAGACGGAAGCCCCAGTATTTCAGCCACCGGAATAGCATTTTGAGGTGGTTTGGTCTGAGCTGACAGTTTAATCAGGCTATAGTCCATCATGCTATTCAGCAAGTCGAGTTGCTCATTCAGACTGGTATCAGATGTTTTAAAGAGCCCGGCAAGAGCTTTTGTATCAATACCTTTGATGGCATATTGTGAGGCTTGTTTCAGCAGAGCAGGTTGGTCAAAATGAGTGGCAGCCAGAGTCAAACAAGGCAGTTTGCGCACATAATCCAGCACTGCTACAAGGATTGCTTCGCCTTCCACAGGATTGGTGCCTTTGGCAAGTTCGTCCAGCAGCAGCAGGTTTCTGCCTTTCTTTTTGAGTATATTTGCCAATGAAACGATTTCGCGCCCAAAACTGCTGAGGTTTTCCTGAGTTTCACCATCCTGATTATACCAGATATGGTCAAACAGGCACAGTTCTGCTTCCCCGGCAGGAACAGGGATGGCGTGTTGAGCCAATAGGCACAAAAGTCCGGCAGTTTTGAGAGCAGTGGTCTTTCCGCCCATATTGGGACCGGTCAGCACGTTTAAACGATTGGAAAAGCATAAATCCACCGGCTGATAGTTTCTGCCGGATTGCGTCAGATTTAACTGTACAGGCAGATTGACAGCTTGTGTAATATTGAGCTGTAACTTATTGCAGAGTTTGGGAATAACGCAGTTATACCGAATGGCAAAGACAGCTTTGGCATAGTCCCAATCAAGCTTGCCAACCAGTTCTGCAGTTTGAGACAGGGCTTTGGCATGGGTTTTGAGCTTTTTACTGAGGCTGGTCAGGACGGTATCCTCGACTTTGGCAAGCTTTGAGGTCAAGGCGGAAATCTGTTTCTTAAGAGTAGTTAGTTGCTTTGTGTCTTTGAGTTTAAAAGTGAGATTGGCAAAGTTCTCTTCTGCCAATAGGTAGTAAGATGACTTCTGCAGTTTATTCAGTTTGGCAGTCTGCAAGCGTGAAACCACAAGCACATCGGTAGCCTTGTTCAGATGCAAAGCCTTTTGGGCAGTCTGCATCAATTGAGCTTCTGCCTGTCTTTTTGCAAGCTGCAAGTCTTGCAGATGCGTAATATACTGAGCCAGTTTGGGGTCAAAAGCAGCGCTTAAAGCAAAAGACGGACTGTTTTTGTGCTCCGGGTCAAGCAGGGCATAGGGTTTATCCAAATCAGGAAAAGGATAATGCTTTGCCAGCCCGTGCTTTTGGCAAAGCTGTTTTAGTTGCAGGGCATAATATAATAACTTCTTGAGTTCGAAGCATTCGTGCAGAAAGAGCGGTCTATCCTGCAAAGCCTTGAGGGTTTGTGGCAGCCAGGGCAGGTCAATCAAAGCACTGCGGAATTGCTCAACTGCCTGTTTATTCTTGTTAAGGGCGGAGATAAAAACTTCCAGACGCAGAAATTCCTTGCGCAGCGATGCTTCCTGACCGGGTTTCCGGAAGGTCAGATGATGCTTGAAATGTCTGCCTGACTCACCCACAGGCTCAATCAGGTTCAGCACTAAATCAAACTGCAGTGCGCTATTCACAGTCTTGTCCATCATATCTCCTTGAATATCACCACTTGTATGTAGTCCCGCATTTATGCGGTTTGTTTATCAAGTTTTCCTTACTATCTTGAAGAGGTGCCTCAAATAAATGAAAACCTGCCTGAAGGCAGAACTACAAGCTTATAAACGCTCCCTTTAAAACAATTCCCAAACTAAATCAAGGGGAGGATACTGTCAATTATGAAGTTTATGCAGGCTCAGCGGATGCTGATTACAACTGAGCCGTTGCCGGTTAGCTGCGGCTCAATACCGTAACTGCGATAGCGTGCCATAGTTTCAGCATTAGGGAAATGAAATCTGTTATGCAGAGGGGCTGTGATGCATGCCTGCTCCGGTGAAACTGCACGGATAAAACCACTTGAACTGGAATATCTGCTGCCGTGATGTGGTACTTTGAGAAAGTCGCAATCCAATTTAGCCGGGTTTTCTTCCACCAGACGCTCTTCCACTTCAGCCGATATGTCACCCGGAAAGAGGGCGGAAAAGTCTTTGTAATCCAGCCTCAAAACCAGGGAATTGTTGTTTTCTGAGCTGTCTCGAAAGTCCTTATCAGGATGCAGGAAGGAGATTTTGGAATTGGCAAACACAAAGGAAACGGTATCTGAAATGACCGTCAGCTCGGCTTCAGTCAGATATCCGGATTGCTGAAGCTGCTGCCATTGAAAAGACTCCGCATCATGCCGACTGATAACGAGACGGCGGACTTTCAAGTTGCGGAACACATCATTCAAACCACCACTGTGGTCTGTGTCAAGATGTGACAGCACAAGCAGGTCAATAGTGGTGAGTTTATGGTGTTTGAACCAGCCCTGGGTCTTGTAGCCAAACCAGCCTGAGGGAGTGCTTTGGCTTTGGGAAAAGCTTTGCGGACCTGTGTCTATCATCAGAGTCTGCCCCCTCGGGTATTCAACCAAACTGCAATCGCCCAAGCCTGCATTAAAGACCGTCAAAGTGAAGAGTCCTCTCTTGGGAATCTGCGTATAGACTGCCGTGCAAAGAGCCAAAGCCAGCATCACATAAGTCAGTTTACGGTGTCTGAGACCGCCTTTCCACCTTATGACGATGACCGCAACCAGCAGATAAAGCACAATCAGCCAAGGTAGAGATAGATTGACGCTATCGACATACAAAGGCAAGCTGGCTGTCCATGCCACCCACTTCTGAAACAGAAAATAAAGCGCATCAAAGGTGGCTTTCAACCAAAGAAACACCAGCCAATTGGCAGGGATAAGCATCAGAACCAAGGTTAGTGGCAGCAAGAAACTCATAAACGGGATGCCGAGAATATTCCCGATAATACCATTAAAGCTGCCTCTTTGGAAGTAGAACATAGTGAGCGGTAGCAAGACTATTGAGAGGATGACAGAGATGATTGCCAAATCAGTAAAATAGAAAACTGTCCTACTTAGTTTGCGTCTCCACATGGGCAGATGAATGTTATCCGGCGTGCGTTTGGGAATAGCATAAGCCAGAATGATGACACAGAGGTAAGATAGCTGCAACCCGATGGAGAAAAGCTGCGCCGGGTCAATCAGGGTGATGATAAACAGGCTGAGGCAGATTATCTGCAGAGGTGAGACCTTTCTCTGCATGATTTTAGCCATGACATATAGCAGAATCATCAAGATAGCCCGCATGATAGGCGCTGACCATTGACACAAGCCGGCATAGACCAGCATTAGCAAAAGAAAGACAAGCTCTGCCACTCTTCTGGGCAGAAACAGATTTAGCAGCGTGACAAAGAGGAAGAAGAACAGAATCACATGCATTCCGCTGATTGCTATCAAGTGCAGCAAGCCGCCCTGAATCAGTTGTTGCAGCCAATCCCTGTCTTCCGTCCTGTCGTTCAGCAGCAGCGCTTTGGCAAAAGGTGCCGCATCACCCAGCTTTTTATCAATGCCTTGTAGCAGTTGATAACGCCAGCGTTCAAAATTCAACGTCTTGGGATGGGGTAGTGTGGTCAGTTTGAATACAGGCTTCAGCCAGAGCGGGGTTTGCTTATTGCGGTTAGACATATAGAAAGAAGTCTCATCCAGAACGGCATCCGGCTTACGCAAGGTTATCTTGGCAATTGCTTCAAATCTGTCTCCGGGCAGCAGTGGCTTGGTTGTATATAAGACAGCTTTGTCCTGAACGGGAATTTTGCGCACAGAAGTCAGCTTAACCAGATAGCCGCCGTGATTGCCATTCAAAGCTTTAATCACCTCTCCTGAACAAGCTTGGGTGATGCTTTCTCTTTGGTTAAGGATTTGTTGTAAAGGGGTAAGCGGTTTATCTATTGCCAGAGTCAGTCTGAAAAAGCCGGCTATCAAAAAGACAATAGCTACAAACGGCAGTTTGAAACGAAAGACAGTTGCTGCAAGGATACTCAGCAGGCTTGCAATAATAATCCAGATGTAGGACAGGTGACAGGCTGTGGCAAGACTGATGCCCAGACCCCAGAATAAAACCGGAATCAGAAAGGGACTTGGCAAAGAGCGTTGGGTCTGCCCTGCCATCAATTCATTGAGCGGTTATTTACGATTAAAGCTGCCAAGGATGAAACCGAGAACCAGAGACCACAAGGCAGCCAGTCCTATCTGGTAAACTTTGTCGAGACTAAAAGTTACGGTGTGAGCCGGAATCCAGAACCAGATTAGCGACAGCATGCTTTTATCGAGGTTCTTCCAGTTCTTGACCTTGATAACGAGGTTATCTAAAAAGCGGTGAAAGACAACCAGAAACATACCGAAGGGGATATTCGCCAGCACTGATTTGGCAAAGGCAAAGCCTATGGAGCCGTGTTCCATCTGCGGAAGCGAGCCTTGCTCTACCAAGCCTCTGACTATCCCATCAACCCAGAGAAAGGCAAATTTTACATACACAGCCAGAATGCTCCAAACAACCATCTTCCATAAGGTTATCGCAAAACCAAAAGGGTATTTTTTGCTTCTTTGAGCCAGCATCTTGGAGCAGATTTCACCCAGCGTGCCGAGTATGGCAAACTGTATAACTGCCGTTAAAATCGGGTGGTTTATGACTGTCTGAATATACCAGTTCATCTATTACCTCGTCTGAATATTAATTGCTCCAACAGTTGGAAATAGCTCTATCTTGTCCACTGTTTTCATCACAAGCAGTTTTAATTTCCCATATCTTTTAATGCAAAGACGCAGAGACGCAAAGGTGCAGAGGGATTTCATGTGGAATCTGAAATTATGCTTTTAAAAAGCTGTATTTGTGTGAGTCATTAAAACGTATCCACTAAGCACAAGCCGGTTATTCTCACCTCAATTGAGTCTCCCCAGCCTGTGGTTAACCTCCGTTCAAGATGTGACGCCCGGGCGGCACATTTTAGCCGGAGGAGTACCACAAGTATAATGCAATGAATTAAGGGATTTAATGGTATCCTTCGACTAAGCTCAGATTGACACTTTTCCACCATTCCATCGTTTCACTTAACTCAAGAAGGAAATTCTATGATTTTGGCAGATGATTTATCAGGGTTGAGCAGTTCAGATAAGATGGCGGTGGCATGCTCTTTAGCACCCAGTCCGTTTTCTGCGACAGGACCGGTGCAGGCAGGACAACCGTCTTTGCAAGAGCAGTTTTTGACTAATTGATAGGCTTCGTGAATCAGGGTTGCGTTGATTTCATACAGCTTTTTGCTGAGACCGATGCCACCGGGCACAGAGTCATAAATAATGACCACCGGACTGCCGTTTCCGAGGGGAGAATCGTCTTCGGAATGGATGCCGAGGTCGGCTCTGTCGCACATCAGAAAGAAAGGTGCGATATTGCCCAACAGATATGAAACAGCCGCCAAGCCGCTTTGGATATGCACCTGCTGTTCTGCCAAACGGTGACATCTGGCGCAGAGTGTCACCAGGTTGTCGGGATGATTTGCCTGAGAAGTATTATCAAACTTGCGGAAGGGAATTATGTGGTGCACCTCGTGCGGTAAATCAGTTTCAACCAGACCGCAATGCCGGCAGTGGAATTTATCCCGGCTGCGGACTGCCTGCTTAACTGTGTTCCAAGCGTTACCATAATTATTATTTTCGTTACGCCACAAGCCTTTGGCTTGGATGCGTTTGACCACGTCAGCATGCAGGGAAATCCACCAGCCGTCCGTATTCAAATGCGAGGGTGGTAAATCCAGTTCGCCGTATCCGATTACTTCCTGCGTGAACCAGCGCAGCTTTTTGAAACCGGTGATTTGGTTTGTGACTTTGACCTTGCCCCAATACTTTTTACCACCTGTGATGTCTTCGGAATTTCTGAGCTCGGTCAGTTCAATCTCTGTCTTGCGGTTTGCCTGCGTGTAATAATTGGTCTGAATGGGCTCAATTTCCACTTTCCGGCTGGTTGTGTCAAGTTTTGTGACTAACCAGGTATCACCGCTGTGCAGGTAAATTGCCTCGGGATGTGCCATCCAGAATGCGCTCTGCTCATCCACATAGCCGATTAGTTCTGTGCCGGAGTTGATGGTATAAAGCCCGGGGGCATTGCGCAGCGAGACTTCTCCGGCAGGATAGGTTTCCAGAATGCCGGTATAGCGGTTGCCTACTTCCCGAATTTTGCCTTCCTGCGCAAGCAGTTGCAAATGCGGGAAAATTTCTTGTGCGGAGAGTGCGCCAAAGCCTTCGGGTTTCAGCATTGCCATTTCAAAGACAGCGCAGAGCAGATGAGCTTTGAGGATTTCAATATTATTGGGGTCAATCAAAGCCTGTTCGGGCGAGCGTTCCCACAAATATTCCGGATGAGTGCAAATGTACTGGTCAAGCGCAGTGGAAGCTGCCACCAAAGCAGCAAAGGATGATTTGCCCTTTCTGCCGGCTCTGCCTGCCTGTTGACGCGTAGCTGCAATGCTGCCGGGATAGCCATTCAGGAAAACAGCGTCTAATCCGCCAATGTCAATTCCAAGCTCCAATGCATTGGTAGTTATGACGATATTGGTCTCACCGTCCCGGAGTTGCTGCTCAATAGCGCGTCTTTGCTCCGGTAAGTAGCCGCTGCGGTAACTCTGTATCTTTTGTTTTAGTAGAGTCTTGTCCTGCAAATAGATATACAGCATCTCAGCACTACGTCTGGAAATGGTGAAAAGCAGGGCTTGGGCATCGGTATTCAAAAACCTGTTTGCCAGCGAGACACTTTCAATAACTGAGCTCTTGCGGATACCGAGCTCTTTATTCACCATGGGTGGATTGATAATATGAAAGTAGCGTTTGCCGTGGGGTGAAGCGTCTTGATTAATCAGAGTGACAGGGCTTTCCAGTAGGTTTTCCACAAATTCACGGGCATTGGATAAAGTGGCGGAAGTGCAAATAAACTGCGGATGCGAGCCGTAGAAAGCAGCTATGCGTTTTAAACGCCGGATGACATTGGCAAGATGCGAGCCAAACACACCTCTGTAAATGTGCACTTCGTCAATGATAACATACTTCAAATTGGCAAAGAACCCACTCCACATCGTGTGATGAGGCAGGATGCCCAGATGCAGCATATCGGGATTGGTAAAGACCAGATTTGCCTGCTTTCTGATGAGCTGTCGCTGAGAGGAAGGCGTGTCTCCGTCATAGATGCCGGCACTGGGTTTTATTGGTTTGGTGAGTTGTTTTTGCCAGACGGACAGGAGGTTTGTGAGCTTTAGGTGCTGGTCTTGTGCGAGCGCTTTGGTGGGAAAAATCAGCAAGGTTCGGGAGTTTGGACTGATGCTAAGGGTCTGCAGAATAGGGATTTGGTATGTGAGACTTTTTCCGCTGGCAACCCCGGTGCTGACCACAATATTTCTACCGTTCAGCACGGACTGGATGGCTTCTGCCTGATGTTTATATAGTTTATTAATACCCAATTGGCGCAAAGTGGTTATAATGGATGCATCCAAAGCTGCGGGAAAATCCTGATACTCAGCACCCTGCTCAGGAATTACCTGCTCCGAAACCAGACTGTCTGTGTAAGCCTTGCTGCTCTTCAGACTGTAAACAAAATCATCTATAAGCATAAGTTACTTAATTTTTAACGCAGAGACGCAGAGTCGCAGAGACGCAGAGAGGTTTCATTAATGTAAATATCTATTTTATGAAAACACAAAGGACATAAGCCTGATACAAAACTTATTTCCATTTTAGATTTATCCAATTTCTTCATTACTTTTCTCTCCCTCTCTGCGACTCCGCTTCTCTGCGTTAAATGTTCAGTTTTAGTTAATCTCTTATTAGGTCTATGGCAATAATTGAACTAAAGACACGTAAACAAACCACTCTTTTTCATATCTTTTCTCCGCGTCTCTGCGACTCTGCTTCTCTGCGTTGAAAAATCTCTTTTACATCTCTGTTTTATATTACAAATTATTAGCAACTCTATTAAAGCCTGTTGCAAGCATCTTTTCCCCAAAGTTGATTACTATTCCAAGTTTCAACCCCGTCAATCTCAAATACGTTAGTAACTGTGATTCAAAGATCTTGTTGTATTGACTGGTTGCTTTGCACTCAATAATTACTTTGTCTTCGACAAGAATATCCAAACGATAGGTATATGGCAAGACGCAATCCTTGTAAACTACCGGGATTGCTTTCTGTCTTTCAAACTTAAGACCCCTGTGCTTCAACTCCCAAACCAATGCTTCTTCATATACAGCTTCCAATAAACCCGGTCCGCCTAATGTCCTGTGAACTTCGATAGCACAATCAAGGATTATACCTGAAATCTCATTTTCATGCATTACATTCCATCCTCATAATCTCCCCCTCTCTGCGACTCTGCTTCTCTGCGTTAGAAAATCTCTATCGTTCAATACACCACTAACTTTTTGCAGATATGGCTGTTGTTTTGACTAATCCTGATAAGATATAATCCTGCCGGTAAAGAGTTATTCCATTCAAAGGATTCTGTTGCTCTCTGTTGGAATATTTGCTGCCCTTTTGTATTAAAAATGCTTACTACATAAGGTGTTTTGTCTGAGCTTTCCACCTGGAACCGGTCTTGAGCGGGATTGGGATAAATCCTGAATGTGGGGTTTGGGGCTTGAGTTTCATCGTTGTTACTAACGGCTTGTGTTATTGTAATATCGTCCAGACAAAGGGCAAAAGCATCCCAGCTAACGCATTGCCAGGCGAGATAGATTTGCTGTCCGGCATAAGCTGAAAGGTCATAGCTGATTTGTGTCCACTGCGCCGGCACAGCTAACCACGGCTCTGTTGAAAGAGTCAGAAAAGAAGTGGTCAGACTATCTGTGGTCGAAACCAGAAAGCGAAGCCTTTCCAGACCATAATCCGAAGTGTATGACCTCACCCAGAAACTGAGTTCAAAGCCGTTCTGAATGCTCAGGCGGGGAGAAATCAGCCAGTCATTATTGGGAGGATTAGTGCTGCTTATACAAAGCAGCATTTTATTGCCATTATGAGGCAAAACTTCCATAACCGGCGGGGTGGTCTGAGAGGGATTAAACACAATCCAGCTCATGGCATTGCCTTCATGCAGAAAGCTGGTATTGCTCCATTGCCAGGTAGGGGAATTGTCCAAATCATACATTGTCCATTCAGGAATAGAAAGCGCAAAATCTGCCTGGTCATCAAAACTCATCTGCCACACTGGCAAAGACCCCGGAATAGTTACTGAAGCAGGATTGGAAGGAGGAGAAACCTGATTCAGATAATTGACCGCCACCACGTAATACCAGTAGGTCTGGTCTGGCTGCACGGTTGTATCAAAGAACTCCGTTTCCTGAGTCTCATTGAGATACTGTTGGTCGCGGTAAATGCGGTAGCTGACGATATTGCCTTGAGCCGGTGGCTGCCACTGCAACCGCACCTGCATCCCGATAGTGATTGCCTGCAGGTTTTGCGGAGCAGTTAAAATCTCTCCCCTTGTGGTAAAAGTCCAGACCGGGCTTGGGTACTCATCACCGCTAATGTGGGCGACAACCTGCCAGTGATATTGCGTCAAGAGAGCCAATTCTGCTGATGGAGTCCAATTCAGGTCAGGCAAACCACTTGCCACAGTTTGCAGAGTTTGATTTGCCTGTGCGAACAGCACATCCCAGCTTGTGGCATTGCTTTGCCAGTTCAGGGACGTATCCAAAGCTATTTCTGTGGCTGCATCAGCAGGTACAGGGCTATGCGGTGCAAAGATTACGGGCTGCATCTCCAGCTTGAGATTGGGTTTTACTGCCAGCGGGTTGTATGGGTTGTTATTGTAAGCGGGAGGTGGAGCAGCCGGGTCTGGATTGACTGTCATCGAATGTATTTCAATAGACTGAGGAAAAGCGGAAGCAGTGCAATAAAAGTCATCTCCGGAGGAGCTACTGCCAGGCATATTCTCATCCACGGCGATAACCAGATTGCCGTTGGCAGAATAGTTATAGACGCTTTCCAAGGGTATCATCAGCCAGCCTTGTCCCGGTAAGGTAGTGGAAAACCAGGCTACCCGCAGTGAATCCTGAAAGACTAATTGCAGGCTATCCAAAGGCACCCAATCCGTCAAAGAATGATATCTGTCTCTCGAAACTGTACCCATGTAAATAGAGAAAAGGTTTGTATGAGGCAGAAAATTATTGCCATTGATTCTGTATTGAAAACCGACAGCAGAGATAAAACCTGCAGAACCAATTTCCATATCCGTATAGATGGATTGGGAATAGGAATAGTTCATCACAGGTTCGACCGGCAGGCATTGATTGAGCAAATCGCCATTGCCGATTTGAACAATTTCAGCAGACAGCGAACATGCGGCTAAGCATAAAAGCATTAGCATTACTAACTTATTAAGCCATGCCATAGTCCACCTATTAAGTATAACGGTTTATGTGACTCTTGCCGGAGGCTCTGTGCCCTTTAGAACAGCTATCGCATTTTCTGCTGCCAAAAGCGCCATCGCGGTGCGGGTTTCGATGGTGGCGCTGCCGATATGAGGGACTATCACCACATTGGGTAAATCTGCCAAACCTTTTTCCAAAGCAGGTTCATTCTCGAATACATCCAAGCCTGCGGCAAATATCCTACCCTCTTTCAACGCATCAACCAGAGCTTTCTCATCAACAATCGGACCTCGGGCAGTATTGATTAGTACTGCTGTATGTTTCAACAGATTGAATTCACGCTTGCTGATCAGGTGCCTGGTCTGATTGGTTAAGGGCACATGTATTGATATGATGTCAGATTCTTTCAAAAGAGCATCAAAGTCAGTGAATTCAGCCGGGAAAGGCAGGTCTGATATAGCTCCGGTTGTCTTGTAATAGATGATTTTCATCCCAAAACCCAAGGCACGTTTTGCCACAGCCATCCCGATGCGCCCCATCCCGATGATGCCCAATGTCTTATTATAAACATCTCTTCCCAAAAGCTGCATGGGTTCCCAGCTTGTAAATTTTCCCTGGCGGGTAAAACGGTCACCTTCCACTATTCGGCGCGATGCTGCCATGATTAACGCCCAAGCCAGGTCTGCCGTAGTTTCCGTTAAAACGTCCGGCGTATTACAGACGATTATCCCTTTGCTGACGGCATAAGGGATATCTATGTTGTTATAGCCAACCGCATAATTACAGATACCTTTCAGATTAGGATTGGCATCAATGACGGTTTTATCTATGACATTATTGAGCATGCACAAGAGGACATCACAATTTTGCATGGAACTAATCAGCTCAGCCGTAGTCATGTTCCTGTCCGTGGCAAAGAACGCGACATCAGTAAAGACCTGTTTCAGCCGCTCAATGGCAGGCTGAGGAATCTGCCGCGTTATGAATATTCGAGACATAAGTATCACTAATCTCCTTTTGTAACACAGGATTGTTTCCTGTTGGGTGCATGGGGTTTGTTACCCCTTGCACAACATAATCTCACTGCAAAAACGTCTGTTCTCACTGCGTAGCTATCTCCCTGTATAATTACACTCTCAATCATATATTCATTTGCTTTTTTGAGTGGTGGGAAGCAATCCCCCCACTCCCAACAGGTAAGAAACCTGTGTTACACCACACAAAACCTGTGTTACACCACACAAAACCTGGCAATCTGGACTTCATGAAGCGACCATCTCATTGGTACTAAATCTCTTTACGGGATATGAAGTCCAAGCTTCTCTTAGTCAATATCTTAGCTAAAAATGCGTCAGGAAGCATGTACTCCAAATCCCTTTTCCGTTTTCTGACAGCCTCTAAATATGGCGTTCCAGGTTTAAACATTCATTTCCCGCAGCGGGATATTCAGTTCTTCTGTGCCCGGCACCGTGAAAAAACCGTCTCTGATGATATCGATGCGGCTGCCATCAGCTTTAACGGCTGAGATGGATTCCAGCATTTCATAAGGCAGGGTGATATCCGTATGCGTCTGAGTGTAGGCATTCATCGGGTCTGAATGGCGCAAAGCCGTCTTTTCATTATCTACTGCGATGAGTTTCTTGCCATTCACAAAGTTGAAATGGTCAACGTCCTCTTCACGCGTATAACAGGTATCTCCGATTGCAAAGTGGGGTCCCATTTTTTCAATGATGAGAATGGGCAGCAGTGCCAAAATGTCATACTTCTTGGCAATCTGATAGGCAGTGGTATTGGTGCCGATGGCAAATTCCCCAATCGGCAGGGTTTTATGCGGCATCAGCAGGTTTTCCTCAATATATTTACGGTTGGCTTCACCATCAGCAAAATTGGTGCAGTCATAGTCCGAAATCATGCCATCCGTGAAGGTGACCTTGAGGTTGTAATAGCGCAGGTCGCGCAGATAGATGTCTTCCACATGCAAAGTGCCGTTAGTGCCGGTCAGCAGGGGAGAGGTGAATACTTCTCCCACCGGAATGTTCACATCTGCCACGCAATTCTCAAAATTGGTCTCATTATCAGGATTTGCCAAAGGATGCAGCCTGACCATAATATCCGTCTGATTGCCGGCTTTGCCTTTGACGTGGACATATTCTGCCGTGTCCAGCACGTCAATAATCTTCTGCTGGATATTGCCATATCTGATGCTGTCTAAAAGGTTGATTTTGACTGTGTCGGCAAAGATTTGTTCAAACTTGCCGCCAATCTCAGTGGATGGAAAAGCGATAATGCAAAAACTCGTCTCTTCCTGAATATAATGCTTGTAAAACATCTGAGTAGTCTGGGAAGAAGCAGTGCGGCGGAGCTTCATCTGCTCATCATTCAGTTTCAATGCTGCTTCTTTATTAGCCGGATTAAAGGGCGTCTCACCAAATAGTTCGATATACACCGGTCCGGCTTGCAGTTTCAGGATGGCGGACATCTGATTTACTGCCTGCTCATAAGCAGGGATAAACTTGTCTGTATAAGCCCGGTCATAATTCAATGCCAGGTCAAAGCGGTGGTCATAATCACACTGTTTATTTAGGCTTTGCGTCTGTGGCTGGCAGACGATTGCCGTCAAACCGATTGCCTGCAGGTCAGTTATCAGCAGTCTGCCCAGTCTTTCCATACCGGCAGGGATAATTAGGACAGCATATTTCTTGATTTGATAGGAACGCAGACCGCGTTCAAACCCGTCTTTATAGGACTGCACAATGTATTGCGAAAGGCTTTTGAGTTCAGCTTCAGGATAGCTGCTCATAAATTTTGCCATCTGTAAGACGTGTTCGTCAATATAGACGCCATAGCGGAACAGATAACGCACATCCGATAAATCAGATTGCATGATAATATCCCGGTAATAGCTCTGTTCCGGGCAATATCTCCAATGCATGGCATAAAGCTGCTGTGCCTCAATATCTGCTTCCGCCATATTTCTGTAAGCTTCCAGCCAGAGACTAAACTCAGTTTTATTTTCCAAAGCAAACCCGTATAGCTTTAGAAATAGTTTGTTGTTTTTGGCTAAGGTTGCATATCTCTGCTGAATTATCCATTGCAGATAATAACCGTAATGAGTGTATAAAAGGCTAAGGAGTTGCCCCATCTCTTTGCCATAGACTGAAACAGCATATTCCGGATTGCCAAAGCAACTGTTATATGGGATTGTGCCATCTGCCTGAGCGGTGAGTTTCAGTTCAGCAAAATACTTATCCTGAGACTCCAGCAACTGTGCCAAAGTGAAATTGAATAGTGTTTCCGTGTCGTCAGCAAGATAACTTTCGCCCTGCTCGGAGCTGACAATCAAATCCTGCATTGCGGAAAAATAAGCTGCATAAGGCATTGTGGAAGATATGCACAAATCCTTGATTTGCTGTTTGGTAAGCTGCCAATCAGCCTTTCCGGCTAAAGCCAAGTTTTTGACTTGTTCATGAATACTCATAATCTGATACCTCATTTATATTTATTAGTCTAATACACTGAGAAAGTCATTCCTGCGCAGGCAGGAATCTTACTACCTTCAGTCATTCAATCACAGGCGGAAATCTTTCATCAGACTGGATTCTACCTGCGCAGGAATGACAAGAGCTTCTTGAATTCCACATTGCCTAACGCCGTCATTCCAGCGAGAGGGTCCCTCCCTGCGAAGGCAGAGACTGGAATCCGTCATTCCAAACTTGATTTGGAATCCAGTCAATTATAGGGCAATCTGGACTTCATGAAGCGATCATCTCATTTAAACTAAATATATTTACGGGATATGAAGTCCAAGCTTCCCTTAGCCAATATCTAAACGAAAATACGACAGGAAGCATGGACTCCAAATCCCGGCAACCGTTATCACACAGTCTCCTACGCAGGAACGACAAGCTATTTTACATTTATCCGTAAGATGCAATACTGTCAACTTTTTTGCTTAGCATCGATTGAAATGAGATAGAGTTTTTTACGCAAAGGACGCAGAGGGGCAAAGACGCAAATGAAAATTGAGGTTGTAACATAGGATTGTTTCCTGTTGGGTGCATGGGGTATGTTACCCCTTGCACAAAATAATCACCCTGCAAAGCTATCTCCCAGCATAATTATAATCTAACGCATGGTATACATTTGTTTTTTCGAGTGGCGGGAAACAATCCCACCACTCCCAACAAGTATAAAACATGTGTTACAGCCTGCGCAAATACTTTCGTGCAACACACGGTTACGGGTTATGGATGTAGCACATTCTTTACGATATCTCGCTTTGTTATCAATGTTTTCCATCAAGTTTCCACAATCCGGATTCCCTTCCTTCCCGTTCGGCTCTCAACGCACTACAGGAGTCTGACGGGAGTCAGACAGGAGTATAACAGGACTTTACTCCCGTTTGACCCCTGTCAGAGTCTTGTTATATTCTCTTTGTCAGTTAAGAGCCAAATGAGAGGATACGAACGTGAATATTGGCAGAATTACAAGCTCTGTTACACTTAATCACCTAACCACCTAACCACACAATCACTGTTTCACCTTTCCACCCTTTCACCTTTCCACCTTTCCACCTTTCCACCCTTTCACCTTTCCACTGTTTCACTAATTAAAAAACCAGATGAATCTGGTGGTTCCTGCCGGATAAGTCCAGCGCTCCTTTTTCTAACCACAAAGACACAGAGAAAAAAAGAGTACTTCTTTCCCCTTAAACACTTAATCACCTAATCACTGTAACAACCTGCCTGAAGGCAGAACTACAAGCACCTTATCACTTAATCACCTAATCACTTAATCACTTAATCACTTAAACACCAAATCACTTAATCACCTAACCACACAATCACCGTTCCACCTTTCCGTTTATTCCGTCTTTTCCGTATGTTCCGTGATCACTGCAAAAAAGGATTGAAAATAAATCAGAATTGTGCTTGACAGAATATTTCCTTAGCACAGAATATAGTTATAGTAGACTCGTCTATAGGGGAGGAGTCTCTAAACTTAGGAGATTTATAGTTGATATATAATGTTTTAGGTATATGTATCGCCACCGGCGAAAAAGTATTTATTACTAGGATTGTCATTAATGGGGAAGAACTGACCTTGACTGACTTAGGAGTTTCATAATGCTTTGTTTTTTGTTTTTACCGGTTGTCTCTGTCTATAGCAAGCAGAACAGCACAAACGCACAGTATAAGTTCTCTTCTTCAATCACTTGTTTTAACAATTTAGCTTATTCGTGTATTAACACAGATAAAAAAACCGAAAACCTTCAAAATCGGGCTTCGTGATAGATGTATTGCGATAGTAACTTTTTCTCACCCATTAACACTTTATAGGAGTTTTTCAGATGAAAAAATCTCTAATGCTAATTTTGGTAGTCCTTGCTTTAGGGCTATTTGCTAACTTAGGTGCAACGGCTGCTCAGTATAACTTCAGCTATTCGACCGGCACTTATACTGCCCTCTCCGGTGCAACTGCATTAAGTACAATAACCAGTGATGACCAGGGATGGAACATTGCATTGCCGTGGAATTTCTATTTTGACGGCACATCCTATGCTAATGTCCGTTTAAGTCAAAACGGATGGCTGGCGTTCTACAATGGTGCAGGACCAACCTGGGCGACTGCTTTTGGTAATAGCATTGCAGGCACGACAATCCTAGCTCCCGCTGTTTGTCCTTTATGGGATGACCTGTATTACAATACATCTATTCCTGCAGTCAATTCCTGGAAATCATCAGGCGAAGCACCCAACCGGACACTCACCTTTGAATGGAAAAATGCCCTTTGGCAATCAGCTGGTCCTGACGTAAATATGCAGGTTCAGCTGGTTGAAACCAGCTGGGTTGTAAAGATTGTTTATGGCACCCTGGCAACCGCAAGCGGTAAATCTGCATCCATCGGTATCTTAGATGGAGCCGGCGGTAGCGGACGTTACCTTAGTGTAACTCCGGCAACCACTCCCACAGCATCTTCGACTGCTCCCAATGATGCAGTAGCAGTAAATACATATTTAACCGGCGGGTTGACTTACACATTCACACCCAGTGTAACAAGTCCCAATTGCATACTGGTATCTCCCGCAGCCGCAGCCAATGGTGTAGATGTTAACACCGCTTTTACCTGGGTTAATGGCGGTTGGGGTACGACAAGCATGTCAATATCTATCGGCACTAACGTTGATGCCGATAATGTTGTTCCTTTAACAGATAGAGGACTTTTGACAACGTTCACTCCTGCCTCGCCTCTTCAGCCAAACACGGCTTACAACTGGAAAGTGGTGCCTTATGCAGGAGCCACGCCTTACACTGCTGCAACAGGCTCATTCACCACTTCTCCGGCGGCAGCTATGGTGTCTCCCGCTGCCTCAGCCTCGAATGTGCTCACTGTGCCTACCTTTACCTGGACAGGCACGGGGACGATTACGGGCTATAGGATATATATAGGAACCGATTCTCCTCCCACAAGCTTTGCCGATGGCACGGACGTGGGACTGGTAACCAGTTGGTCACCACCCACTGCTCTGGCAACCAGCACTACCTATAATTGGAGAGTGGTACCTTACAATGCCAGCGGTGCCGGCATAATTCCAACTGCCATTTCTTTTGGCACTACTTCGGCGGTAGCCCTCGCGGGTGCAAAGACGATTAACCCCTTGGGTGCAGCTGCCGACCCCAACTATAAAACTTTTACCGCAGCGATTACTGCTTTGAATGCTGGTGGCGTTGGAGCCGGCGGTGTTTATTTTACTGTCACTTCAAACACAAACTATGGTCCAGGCAGCTCTAATCCTGAATCAAATCCTATCCCCGCAATTACAGCCTCAGGTACAGCCGCCAATCCGATTGTTTTTCAATCTGATTATGCCAGTAGCAACCCGGTGATAGTACCTGTCCATAGCGGTACTACTGATTACGGAATCAAAATATCCGGTGGCGATTATATTACCTTTGACGGCATTAATGTCAATGGTAGTGCCACGGCAGTGGAGTATGGTTATTGGTTGGTTGGTGCAGCCGCAGACGGATGCAAAAACAACACTATTAAGAACCTGACGGTGACGTTGAGCAATGCCACTGCACTAAGCAAATGTATTTATATGACCTCTGCTGCCACTTCAGTTGCAGGCACCAATGACAATAACAAGTTTACCCAGGTTACTCTGAGTGGTGCTTTGTATGGTTATCATATCGTTGGTTCAAGCACCTTGGCTAATTATGATATTGGCAACGAAATCGGGGTTGCTTCCAGAATTAATCCCACCATCACCAACGTGAAGGGGTATAACATATACACTTCTTACCAGAAGAATGAGAAGATATTTAATCAGGATATCACTTTTGTAGCCGGACAAACAAATTATGGTATCTATACCTATTATACCTCCGGGACTCTGGATATCTACAACAATAATATTATCGGCTGTAGTAACGCTACCTCTGCGCAGTATGGTTTGGATATACAGTACTGCTCGTATGACAACGTAAGTGCTGCCAATATCCATGATAATGTTATCAGGAGTTTCACTTCCACTTCTGGCGCACAATATGGAATTTACACCTATTACGGCTATGCACATAATATATACTCAAACAGTGTGTATAGCTTCTCTGCAAGCGGCGCAAGTACAATATGGGGTATTTACACTTATTACAACAATCCGCAGATTTATAGTAATAATGTTTATACTATTGCAGGTGGAACCAGTGCAGTGTACGGCGTATATGCATATAATACCAGTTATTATACTCCTTATCCGGCTTGTAATGTCTATCAGAATAACATCTATGACATTTCTACGACCGGTGCAAATGTGTATGGACTTGCCCTTTATGGAAATTCTTCATCTTACGCCTTGAATGCCTACCGTAACAAGATATACAATATCAGGATGACGGGAACCGGTGCACAGTTGGTTTATGGTATCAGGGCAAATAGCGGCACGATGAATATCTATAACAACCTGATATATGACTGCAAAGCCCCGGCTGCAGGTACAGTCGGCTCTCCCAATGTGAGAGCACTGAGTCTGGATGGTGGTACGACGGCTAATGCTTATTTTAACACGGTTTATTTAGATAATCAAACCGGTTCAGGTGCCAACGTGCAGTCTGCTGCTTTGTATTTGGCTGGTGTAACCACTGCTACCTTTAACAATAACATCTTTGTTAATACGAGCAGAACTGGCGGTACCGGTAGAGCAGCGGTTATCTGGAAATCTGCTTCATTTACTTCGGGCAACATTGCCAGTTCCACCGGCAGGAATCTCTATTATATAGATACACCCACCACGCTGAGAAGGAACTTTGCTTTTGATGGCACCAATGAGTATTTATCTTTGGCAGCTTATCAGGCAATTGCCAGCTATGCACCGCGTGATGCTGCTGCCTATACGGAAGTAGTGCCTTTCACAAGCGGTGTTTCCCCCTATAACCTGACTATAAATTCCACATATCCATCCACCAACCGCACTTATATTGAAGGCGCAGGTATTCCAATAACTGGAATTACCAAAGACTATACTGATGCTACCAGAAGCACCACTTCTCCCGATCTCGGTGCTTATGAAGGAAATTATGCTCCGATTGATGCGGTTCCCGGATTAGCTACATACACTGCTCCGGCTACCAGCGGCACCAATATTGCCATTAATGCACCCTTCACCTGGACGGCGCCCACATCAGGCGGTATCCCCACTCACTACCATTTCTATTTGGGAACCTCAACCGGAAGTTATGGCGTAGTCAACGGAGACAGTATTCCCAACGGGCTGACCTATACACCGGCTTCTCCTCTGCTTAATTACCAGCAGTACTTCTGGAAAGTTGTACCTGCCAATGCTACCGGCGAAGCTTCCGGTCCTTTGGAATGGAGCTTCACCACGGTCAAGGCTCCATTGACAGGAACCCTAAGTATCAGCGACACCGGCACTCCGGATTATGCCACATTCACACTGGCGATTAATGATTTGGCTATACGTGGTGTCGGCTCCAGCGGAGTTATTTTTAACGTGACGTCAGGCTCTGTTTTCACGGAAAACCCGCCGGCAATCACGTTTAACGGTTCACTTACACAGCAAGTAGTTTTCCAAAAATCAGGCGAGAGTGCTAATCCGATAATTAAAGCCGGAACAACTGCAACAGGTTCAACGGATGCAATTCTCACTTTTACCGGTTGCAATTATGTCACCTTTAACGGAATTGACTTGTCTGAAAACTCAGCTAATACAACTGCTGCTACAAAAATGGAATATGGTCTTTGGGTCAAGAATGCCTCTGCAACTGATGGTGCAAAATACAATACCTTCAAGAATGGCAAAATTACCATGGACAGAACTAATACTAATCTTACTTATGGCGTTTATCAGTATATCAGCTCACCTTCAAGTGATGCGGGTACAAGCAGCTATAACAAGTATCAGTATGTAACCATTGAAAATTCCTTTAGAGGAATGAATTTCTATGGCAGCATCTCCTGGTTTGATACGGCAAATGAAATCAGTAACTGTATCATTGGTTCAGCTACAACAGCCAATGATATCGGTTACACAGCTAATACCGGCTATATATATGGTATCAGCGTAACAACTCAAAAAGATATCAGCATCTTCAGTAACGAAGTGCGCAATGTTAGCAGTAACAATGCTACATATTCAGCTGTTGGTATCGATTTGAACGGTTTACTCGGCACAGCTAATGTTTACAATAACAAAGTGCATGATATCAGCTTCCTGCCAACCTCCACAGCCTCAGTTAGTGTGCAGGGTATCTATGCCGGCGTAAGCACTCTGACCGGTACTCACACAGCTAATATCTATAACAACATGGTTTACAACTTAAATCATGGTTTCACAGGCACCGCAGTAAATACCAACGCGATGTATGGTATTTATCTTGGTACAACCAATACAACCAATACCTACAACGTGGACTTTAACAGTGTACGCATCACCGGACCAACCAATGCCAGCAGTAACTGCTTTGCTATTGCCGGAGCTGCCAATGGCATCAACAAAGTCCGCAACAATATTTTTGCCAATTTGACAGCGAACCAGACAACTTCCAAGCACGCTGCCTGGTATTCACCGACAGCCGCCCTAATCGGCAGCGCCGGCTCAATTTCCAACCGGAACGTATTGTATGTCTTAAATGCAACCAATGGCTTTATCGGCAGAGCTGGTGCAAATGATTATGCACTGCTTGGTGCCTGGACAACTGCGATGAGCAGTGATGCCAATAGCCGTCCAACCGACCCGATGTTTGTGGTAGGTTCTGACCTGCATATCCAGAGCAGTGTTGCCACCCCTGTGGAAAGCAATGGCAGCTGGTTCGGTGGGACTATATCATGGATGACTACTGATATTGACGGATTAACCAGAACAACAACCGAAAGCGTGGGTCCGCCCAAAACCGGTCCTGATATCGGCGCAGATGAAGGCGTTTTCCTGGCTGAAGCTTTATGCACCACACCGGCGGCTCAACCCACAGCAGCAGGGAATTGGTTAGTCCCTGCTTCAACGTCCATCAGCGGCAGCTTCTCAGCCAGCGATGCCGGCGGCTACTTAGTCGTCAGGCATAACAGCGCAACTCTGGGTGCCACTCCGCTCGAACAGGAATATTATGCAGTGAATGATACGTTGGGAGCAGGTCTGGGCACAGTGGTCTCAGCCGGCTCCAGCACTACGTTTAATGCCACAAGCTTAGATCCTTCTACCACGTACTATTTCACTATCTTTGCCTATAACTTTGCCGGCCTTGAAGGTCCGAAATATCTGACCTCGAATGTGGCACAAGGAGGAATTGCTCCTTTGACAGGCAATATTCAAACCCTGCCGACCGCACCGGGCAACCCCTCCCCCTTCACCGTTGCTGCTACACCGGGTAGTTATTCTTCGATAGACTTCACCGTTGATTGCGTAAATCCGATAATGGTGATCTGGGGTTTAACTCAAAACTGGGGAACTCCACAGTCCAATGTTACATATCTTGTAGGTGACCCCGTTACCGTCGGTGGTGGCGGTGGTACGGTCCTATTCATCGGTAATGCCTCAGAGTTGACGTCTCACACCGGACTGATGGGAAATACCACCTATTATTACAAAGCCTTTGCTTATTTGACCAGCGGAATCTATAAAGTCTATTCCGCAGGTGTAGCGCCAGCCGGCGTAACTACTCCCAGACCGGCTAATCCCACCTTCACTGCTTCTGCAGTCAGTGCTTCTCAAATCAATCTGAGTGCCACAGTCACAACCAGTCCGATTATCATTGCCTGGAACAGCGTTAATACCTTTGGAACACCTGACCCGGCTACCACTTATTCAGTCGGCAACACTATACCCTCCGGCGGTGGCACAGTAATGTACACCGGAGCCGTAGGCACTGCCATACCTCATTCTGGGCTTCCAAGTTCAACCCTGTATTATTACAAGGTATGGAGCTTGGAAGTAACCGGTAGTGTGAATACCTATTCAACCGGTGCTACAGCCAATGCAACAACCTGGGCAGAACCGGTAGCATTAACCTATACACAGAATTTTGATAGTGTAACTACTCCCGCCTTACCCGTCGGATGGGCAAAAGTAGGCACATCAGGATCAGCTTCTACACAAACATCTTCTCCAAACTCTGCTCCTAACTGTATGTATATATATGGTAGTGGAGTAACAACAACAGTGATGATGAGACCAGTTACAACGGCAGTTGGAACACGTATTACGATTAAATTCTGGGGAAGAGGAAATTTGACTGCTGGCGAAGCCATCCAGATTGGTTATCTGATTAATCCCAGCGATGCAGGATCTTTCCAGTTAATCGAACCAAAAACCATGGCTTCGTTAATCTATGCGCAATATACTGTTAATCACACAACTAATGCAGACCCGATGGTTTATGCTGTAAGGCATCCTGGGGTGTTGGGAAATAGTTGTTTATTGGATGATTTCATTTTAGAAGTTGCACCAACCACCCCATCTGCTCCCTCATTACCCTCACCTGTTGCATCACCTGCAGCTACGGGTGTAGGTTTGTTTGCAAATCTGAGCTGGACAAATAATGGATATGTAACCAGAAATGATATCTATTTTTCAACTACTCAGGCTTTGGTTAATGGCATGGACCCCACAGTTAAGGTAGGTTCAAACCAAGCCCTTCCATTAGACAGCTTTGACTTGCCGGAGCTTGCCCCTCTCACTGAGTATTTTTGGCGGGTGGTGAGCAAGAATGACGGCACTGACACAGCTATCGGCGATGTCTGGAGCTTCACAACTATGGCAGACCCATCTGTAGCCCTGCCTTTTACAGAAGATTTCCAGGTTGCCTCCCCATTCCCTGCCACCGGCTGGACAAGGTGGTCAGGTATTTTAGCAAATCCCTCATCCATAACTACTACCACAAGTGGTTGGGTTTCAGACAATTGGTGCAATATTGCTTCCAATCCTGATTTGGCAGCCAGATTGAATATCTTCAGCACCAGTAAATACTGGCTGGTAACGCCGATGCTTAATCTTCCGGCAGATTCCAAACTGATGTTTAAAGTCAGCCTGGGAGAATATGCTAATTATGCTCCACCCGATTCAGCTCAAACTGATGACAAATTCATCGTTTTAGTGGGTGACGGGGTGACCTGGACTCCAACCAATGTCCTGAGAGAATGGAATCAAACCGGTTCATCTTACCGGTATCGCAGTATTCCTTATACCGGTGCGAATTATATAATTCCGCTGACAGGCATCACCGGCAGACGGTATATCGCTTTTTACGGCGAATCCACTGCATCAGGTGACGACAATGACCTGATGATTAATGATGTGAAAGTCTATACCGGCAATTATGATGACTATGGCATTTCCAATTTTGCCATTGCCCCGACTATTTACAACTTCGTAGGGACACCCTTGACCTATAGCTTCACAGTTACCAATAATGGTGAAGTCACCACCGGTAAAGTTGTATCCATCAAAGCCAATACGGTGGAGATTGATACAGTTAATGTGGAAACGCTGGCAATCGGCGCATCCAGGACTCTCACCCGTGAATATACACCAAGCACTGCCGGCATCTTTACTCTTACAGCCAATTTGACCGCTGACGCAAATACGGCTAATGATGCTGATACTTTAGCAAATGTGGAAATATTTAACGCAGGTTTCTTAGCACAAGGCTTTGAAGGTACTTTCCTACCTAACAAGTGGATAAAATGGGGGGTTCCTTATTGGACGCAAGGTACAACGGGATATGACGGAAGCAAAGCAGCCAAGGTCAGCCTGCTCGCAGGTTCCACCGGCAGCCGCATTGCTACTCCGAGACTTAATATTGCGACCAACGACTCTCTTACCTTCTGGATGAAAGTCTCTTCAATATCACAGACCCTCCAAATCAAATATAATGCCACAGCAGACACAACAACCGCACTCTGGACAAATCTTGGTTCACCGATTGCGCTGACAACACCTAATGTTTATGTGCGAAAAGCAATTGATTTGACCAGCCTGAACGGTCAACAACTACGCTTTGCCTTTGAAGCATTGGCAAACGGTGTAGCCGGAGATGTCTATTTGGATAAAGTGCTCGGTCCCATTATCTATATACCCGCTACGCCACCCGGAGTTGTCCAGATGGTCGGTCCGGCTGATAGAGTCATAAACATCAATCCCAGGTCTGTTGTTTTGGATTGGGATGTACCCTTAAGTGGTGGTGACCCTGAACTTTATACTGTGTATATTGGGACAGTGAATGATACTACTTTGGTGGATGTAGGTATATACAGGGAAGTTATCGTACCAACTACCCAGCATCAACCTTATACCGGTGCAGGTATTCCGGGTTCCTATTTAATGAACTACAGCACGAATTATTACTGGATGGTGGTGCCCTGGAATGCCAACGGCAGCCCCCATCTTCACGATTGTCCGATATACAAGCTGACGACCCAACCCGCTCCGTTAGCCGGTGCTAAGACCATAGACCCGGCTGGAAGCGGAGTTAATAATTATACCACCTTTAAAGCAGCAATAGACAGCTTGAATGCCTGGGGCGTGGGCGAAGGCGGCGTCACCTTCACAGTAGCAGCCGGCACCTATACCGAAAACCTGCCTGCCATTACAGCTAATGGTACACTTGCAGACCAGATAACATTTGTCGGAGCAGGCGGCAGCAGAACCAAGCCGATTGTTCGTCCCCTTGCTGGAATTGGTCCTGTAACAGATCCTCCAATCCCACCGGATGCAATACTTACTCTGAAAGGCTGCGATTATGTCACCTTTGACAACATCGCATTTGAAGAAAATCCGGTGAGTGCAGATCCTCTGACGAAAATGGAATATGGTATTTATATTATCAATAATGGAGCAACGGACGGCGCTCAACACAATACCATCAAAAACTGCACAATCAGCCGTGCTGCTCATGAAATAGGTACACGCGGTATCTATCAGATTGCCACAGGAGTAACCACTGCAGCCGGCACCCAATCATATAATAAGTTCTATAATAACGCCATTACCAATTGGTCTTATGGATATTTGCTGACCGGTACTTCGACTTCCGAGGCTGTATATGATACAGGTGTGGAAGTAGGTATTTCCGCCGGCACAGCCTCCATATCGGGTTGTATCCAGGGCGTGAACTACAGCAATCAAGCCGGGTTCAAAGTCTTCAACCAGACCATCACGATGCTGGGTGGAGCAACTCCTACGGCTACTGAATATGGTATTTACTGCGGAACAGGCACATACAATACCGTGGAGATTTACAGCAACAATATCACAGTTGCAGTTCAAGTAACAGGGACTGTATCTACCAATGGTATCTATGTTTCCTCCGGCAAAACTGCCTCTATCCATGATAACGTTATTGCCAATATCTCCAGCACCTATACCAGCGGCACTTTCTATGGTATTTGGTTATCAGCCGGAGCGACGGGGCAAACCAACGACATATATAATAACAGCATACATGACATCAGCGGTACAATGTCCAGTATGTATCCTTTGTATGTAACCGCTTCTTATCTCAACAATGTGTATAGCAATACGGTGTATAACATAACCAATACATACAGCTTTGGCTCCATCTACGGTTTCTATGTGGGTGCCTCGGGCGCGACAAACTCTGTGCATGATAACATCGTACGTGATATCACCGGCAGTTACACGATATATGCGTTCTATTTAAATTATGGGACACAAACAGCATATAATAATGAAATATACAACATAACCGGGGTGGGGTCATACGCTGTTTACGGCTTGTACACATATTATGCCACTGACCACACTATATATGGCAACACCATTCGAAATCTTACTTCAGCTTCCTCTCTGTATGGAGTTGACCTAAATTCCGGTTACATAACCAAATTCTATGGTAACTATGTCTATACTTTAACCTCGAGTGCAGGTACGGTTTATGGTGTATATGTATATGATTACAACTACTCAACTTCAAGATGTAATGTATATAAGAACAAGGTGTATGACCTGTCCTATACCGGAACCAGCACTTCAGTTGTATATGGCATCTATACTTCCGGTTATTCATACAGCAACTATAGCATCTATAACAACATGCTATATAACCTGAGGGCAGCCACAGGCACAGCAACCGCTGCCAGCCCTCAAATAGTCGGTATCTATACAGGTGCCGGTTTGGCAATCAATCTCTGGAACAACAGTGTGTACCTGAATGCGACTTATACAGGCACAGGCACCACCTTCTCTTCAGCTGCCTTGTATTTATCAAGCGGCACAACGGTTGACCTTAAGAATAATATCTTTGACAACAAGAGTGCGGTTGGTACCACAGGTAGAGCTGTTGCTTTCTGGAAAGGGGCTGCGGGATTTTCCAATCTCTCTGCCACCACCAATAAGAACATTTACTATGCGGGAACACCCGGAACAAAGAATCTGATTTTCTATGATGGTACGAACTCAAAAGAGACCATTGATGATTATATGACTCTGAACACAGGAAAAGACCAATCATCATATTCAGAAGACGTTCCGTTCGCAGGTTTATCACGTACGATTGACCTGCATATCAATCCCGCCGTAGCTACGGCTGTGGAAGGTAATGCTCTGGTAATTGCCAATACACTTCCGATTCCTTCCGTTACGGATGACATTGATAGTGAAACACGTAATGCCACTACTCCGGATATCGGTGCGGATGAAGGTACATTCACGGCGTTGGCACCGGTAATCGCACCCTTAGCTCAGCCTACAAACCTGGAGTTGGTACCCGCTTCCACATCAATTAGCGGGAGTTTCACAGCCAGTGATGCAGAATCATATCTGGTTATCAGGCATACAACTACTACTTTGGGTGCCACTCCTATAGATCTGAAGAAATATGTAGTGACCGATACCCTGGGAGCTTCCGGGACGGTTATTGCCAAAGGAACCGCAATATCATTCAGCACAACCGGTTTACCCAATGCTACGACGTATTATTTCACCATCTTTGCCTATAATTCAATCGGCACAGGTGGTCCACTGTACTTAAAAACAGGACCCTTAACCGGATTTAAAGCAACCTTGCCGGCTCCTCCGAGTAATCCCAGTGTGTTTGCAGCCACAACTGCCAGCACCACACAAATCAATCTGACAGCCACAGCAAGTTCCGGAAATCAGATTTTGGTTGCCTGGAGCAGCACCGAGGTCTTTGGGACACCCCTGAGCAACGTGGATTATAGTTCAAATCCAGCCATAGCAGGCGGTGGAACTGTTATTTATATCGGAGCTGCTACCGGATTGACCAATCATGAAGGATTGACCAGCGGAACAACCTACTATTACAAGGCTTTCAGTTTTGTAACCAGCGATGGCTATAAAGTATATTCCGCCGGTTTGGCAAGGAATGCCACTGCCGCGGCTATCATGCCGATTGTTCAGAATTTTGATGCGGTTACAACCCCTGCCATGCCCTCCGGCTGGAAAGTAATAGATAATAACGGCGATGCAGTAACCTGGAAGAGTTCAACCACTACTCCCAACACATCCCCAAATTGCTTGAATATTGGTTATCATCTAACTAACCCATTGGATGACTGGTCTGTGGCACCTCCTGTAGTTTTGACAGCAGGTGTTCCCACCAAGATTCAGTTCTACTATCGCGCTGTTTTATCCAGTTACACAGAGAAGCTGGCTGTCAGATATGGTTCCTCACCGGATCCTTCCAGCATGACCAACCAGATATTTGTGAACAACAGCTTTACCACAACCACCTATACCAAAGGCACAGCTGAATTTACACCGGCTACAAGCGGTGTTTACTATATTGGCTGGTATGCTTTTAGTAATGCTAATCAGGATGGTATATGCGTCGATGACGTAGTGATTTATACCGGTTCCTGGGATGATTATGCTGTATCCGCCCTCGCCATCACCCCTCTGTATAAGTTTGTGGGAACTCCGGTTACCGTCAGCTTCAGAGCTACCAATAACGGTGATGTTACAACAGGTAAACAAGCCTATTTGAGAGTCAATGCCGATATCGTTGCTACTATGTCTTTAGGCACGCTTGCGCAATCAGCTTACAAGGACACATCCTTTACCTATACCTTTACCAGCGCAGGAACCGATTCAGTATCTGTGTTATTAGACACAGATCAGGTAGTCAGCAATAATAAAGTCACATTGACTAATCAGGTCGTATATGCTGCAGATCAATTGGCAGAAGGATTTGAAGGTGACTTTGCTCCTTCCCGTTGGCTGAAATGGGGTCGCACCGGTCAAAACCTTTGGGTGCAGGGAACTACTACGCCTCTTGACGGAACTAAAAATGCTCAGCTTGTACTTGCCAATACGACAAATACAGGATCATATCTGGCTACTCCCCTGCTTGATATCAGAACCGGTAATACTTTCAAATTCTGGGCAAAACCCAGCACTGCCGGACGCCAAATCCAGATTAAGTATAGCGCAGGTTCCGATACTTTAACCAGTGCTTGGACAAACCTGGGAACGGGAACAACCAATCTCTTCACTCTGAACACAACCACTGCCTATACTGAATACACGGTTGATCTCAGCTCGATAGCAAGCGCCAGAGGAATTTACCGTCTTGCCTTCAACGGGCTGCCCAATGGTTCCACAGGCACCATATATCTGGATAAAGTTGTTGGACCGCAGAAGTATATCCCCACCACAGCTCCCGGACCAGTTGTTCTGACCGCTCCCACTAACGGCATTACGGAAGTAAACCCCAGAACCGTGGTTTTGGATTGGAATGAACCTATGGAAGGCGGAACTGCCACATCATATAATGTGTATGTCAGCAACAACCTATCAAATATGACTGGTCAGCATACTTTCTCAGTGCCGGCTACAACCACCCAACTGACTCCTTATACCTATAGCACTCCGGTCTTGTTAGATTACGGGACCAAATGGTATTGGACAGTGCAACCGGTCGGCGCTTATGGTTCTCCGGCTTTGAGCAGTTGCCCGATTGATACACTGACTACAAAGAGTCAATTACAGGTAGGAGTAACTTCCCCACTTGAACTCGGTAGTGCATATCCCGGCTCTGCAAGAACTGTTTCCATAGTCCTGTCCAATGTCGGACCGACCACCTTGACCTATAGTACAACAGGCAGTTCTCCCGAATTTAGTTACAGCACAATCACGACAATTCCGGCTGACAGCACCAGGACACTGAATGTGACATTCACAGCTCCGTTGACTTTGGGTGCTTATACCGGTACAGCCAGATTTAATGTAACTAACCCTGGTTCCTATTATACAGATATTATTGTTCATGCCACCATCGAACCGGTTATCCAGGTGGGAACAGGAACAAGTGATTTGAGTTTGCCGATAGACCCATGGATGGGATATACCTATTCGCAGTCTATCTATCCTGCCAGTGAATTAGGTGTAAGCAACAAACGTATAACAAAGTTATACTACTATTGGTCGCCGATTGTCGGATTTCCTACGGATTTAACAAATGGTTCACAGATTGATGATTTGTGGGAAATCTGGATGGGTCATACAGATTTGACTCAGTTCCCATCCTCCAGCCCTACCTTCCTGCCAGTTTCAGGGATGACCAAAGTCTATTCAGGCTCTGTTCCTCTTACTGCCACTGCAGGCTGGATTGAGCTGACGCTAACGACTCCGTTTACCTATAACGGCACTCAGAATCTGGTGATTGCTGTCGATGAAAATGAACCAGGATATGATGATAATACCAGTATTTTTTATAGTACTGCAACGACCGGAGAAAGACGTTCTATGGTTGTAAATGCAGACAGTTACAATCCTGATCCATTAACCCCACCGACATCAATTGGATCATATTCCTTCTACGGCACGAAGGAAGGCTATCCCAATATCAAGCTTAGCTTAACCGATCCACCACCGCCGACCTATTCTATTGCACCATCAACCTGGAATTTTGCTGATGTGGTACAATACACAGATTCTCCCGCTAAAACATTCACTATCAGCAATACCGGTACCGGTTCTTTCGATGTGACAAGTGTGACGGTGGAAGGTACTAATGCTTCAGAATTCTCGGTAGTGGCAACAGGTCTTACAGCCACAGTCGCCAGCACACCTTATACTTTCACGGTGACTATGCAACCCCTCACTACCGGAGCTAAGAGCTGTTCACTAAAAGTTATTGAGAGTTTAGGTGGCGCTCACTATTACGAATTATTGGGTAATTGTGTGCCCGAACCTGTCGGAATTCCGGTAAATCTGGCTGCAACGGTGAGCAACAACAATAACGTCGCTCTTTCCTGGGGTATGAATACAGGTCTGAGCGCTCCACCCTGGATACACTGGGATAACGGAACAAATGGTGCTAACTACGGTTATGACTCGATTAGTTATGGTAATGCGGATACTCTGGATGTGGCAGTGAAATTTACCACAACCGACCTGACTAATTACGCCGGATATAAGCTGAGGAAGATTAAGTTCTATACTCAGGGAGTGGGCACCTTTAAGGCGTGCGTCTGGACGGGCAGTGATGCCGGTTTGACTCCGACAGCTCTTGTCAGAGACCAGGCTTTTACGGTTACCGCTTCTGCCTGGAACGAAATCGAATTAGTCTCTCCTTATACAATTACCGGCTCTGATGCCATTTGGATTGGCTTTAATGTCATCTACTCTGCTGCTTCATACCCGATGGGTGCTGATAGCGGTCCCAGAGTTATTGACAAAGGTTCATTGTATAGCTTCAACAATGGCGATTGGACCCAGTTGTTGCCGGCTCCTCCGGAAATGAATGACCGCAACTGGAACATCCAGTGCTATATTGACAATCTGCCGGCTCGGGGTGTTGTTGATGCTCCGGAGCTTTCCACTCCGGTTAGAATTTTTAACGGGAGTAATAGCGGGCAGCTTGTTGCCCAAATGAATCCGAGGGATGCGCAAACAACCCAAAACTCGCGCTCTCTCACAGGTTTCAATATTTACAGAGACACTGTGCAGCTCAATACAAGCCTGATAACTGCCTATAACTATCAGGACTATGAAGTTGCCAATGGCTCACATGCCTACTATGTGAAGGCTGTTTATACTTCCGGATTGTCCAATCCTTCCAATACTGCAACTGTTAATATCGCTGCTCCGGCTGCCTTGACACTGCCCTTCAGTGAAAACTGGAGTTCCGGTGCCTTAGCAACCAATAATTGGTACACAACAACCGGCAACTGGCAACCTTCCACGATAGACGGTAATTCAGCTCCGAGCGTAATCTTCAGCAAGAGCCCGATTCAAAATAACTACTCAATCAACCTGAATAGCTGGCAGATTAATGCAGTAGGCACTGCCAATCTGAAGCTGAAATATGATGTCAAGTTACTCAATTTGAGCACTGCAACGCTTGAACAATTGGCAGTGGAAGTTTATTCAGGTGTGTCATGGGTTCAGGTGGATAACCTGACTAATGCCGGCGGCAATATTGACTGGACTTCCAAGTCCATTGATATTTCAAGCCTGGTAGGCAATTCTATCTTCAAAATTCGCTTCATAGCGCACGGTGTGAACTCCAATAACATCACAAAATGGGCAATTGATAATATCAAGGTTGAACAGATTGTCGCACCCAATTCTCCTGTCCCGGTTCCGACCTTAACGGTTGATAATAATGTTGAAATCAGCTGGGCACCTGTATTAGGAGCCTCAAGCTACAAAGTGTATAAGAGCACGGTATTCTTGGCTGCCTTCCCGTCCGAATGGACACACTTCGATACGGTTACATCTCCGACATCGTTAACATATACAGTCGGTGAAGACCTTTATATGTGGTTCCGTGTGGTAGCTGTCTCAGCCGACAGGGAAGTAACTATTGAACACACAGTAAGTCCGGTGAAAAAAGCACCGGTCATTAAAGCAAAGAATTAAATTGGAAAGGCTTCCACGCAGTGAAAGCTGCGTGGAAGCTTATTTAAGAAAAACATGAGAAATGAATTAAAATTGAAGATTATGATTGACAGACAATTCAGTCTGATTATTCTGGGTTTGTAATTGTTTTGGTATGAAAATAAGAATTTGTAATTATATGAACACAATAAACATTACATAATATGGAGGAAGTATTATGAAAAGAAGTTTAATGATACTGCTGTTAGTCGTATCAATTGGTATGTTAATAGCTGTAGATTCAGCGCCGTCATCGACGGTGGGTTATTTTAAGAAGAGCGTAGCCGGCAATTCATGGGCAGCCTTTTCTTATCCGTTTTATAGTTCCAATGATTC
>Ga0247841_10001613_pt1 | contig 49330 bp, 46 predicted proteins | sample LaCruzMarch2015__2_FD_192410 | JGI IMG/M metagenome (GOLD analysis project Ga0247841, IMG submission 192410) | Freshwater microbial communities from meromictic Lake La Cruz, Castile-La Mancha, Spain - LaCruzMarch2015_18m | ecosystem: Environmental > Aquatic > Freshwater > Lake | place: Spain... | reverse complement strand
ATGACAGGGGTTCCGGCGTATTTACCCATTTTTGAGATGGTTTTGCTAACGCCGCCACGTGTTGCGATCATGACGCCATCAGCAATTTCTAAATGACCAACTACACCTGCTTGGCCGCCGAGAACGACGTTGCGTCCGGTTTTTGCAGATCCAGCAATACCTGTTTGGGAGACGATGATGTTACTTGGGCCGATTTGTACGTTATGAGCGATCTGTACCAGGTTATCGATCTTCGAGTTCTGCCCGATCTTAGTAGATTTAAAGCGTGCTCTATCGATCGCTGTAGAAGATCCGATTTCTACATCATCCTCGATGACCACGTTACCGAGCTGATCAAGCTTGGAGTGTTTGCCTCTGGCATCTGTCGTGAAGCCAAAGCCACAAGAGCCGATGATAGCACCCGGTTGGAGGATAACACGGTTTCCTATAACGCATTTTTCTCGGATAACAGCATGAGGGTAAAAGATACAATCTGTTCCGATAATTGCTCCAGATCCAATAGATACATGGGCCATGATTCGTGTTCTATCGCCAATGACGGCTTCGTGATCGATCACAGCATAGGGTCCTATTTGGACATCTTTGCCTATTTGGGCCGATGGATGGATCACAGCTGTTGGATGGATCCCTTCAAAGCCGCTTTTGTTGTGCTGGGAAATAAGAAAAAGCTCTACGATTATTTGAAAGGCCCGGGAAGGGTTATCACAAACGAGATAATTCTTTCCCGGAGTTTGTTCTGTTTGTTTATCGATACAGATAACGCCCGCTTTAGACTTAAGCATAGCTTCTCTGTATTTGGGATTAGCTAAAAAAGAAGCATCTTCACCTCTTGCTATTTCCAGAGCATCAACGCCTGTGATAACTTGAGTTTTATCACCCACTATTTCTGAGTGAGTGAGCTGAGAGAGTTCTTCAATCGAATATTTTTTAGCTAAATCCCCACTCATTATTTTGCCTCAGCAGCTGGTGCTTCAGGAGCTATAGCTGAAGATGTAGCTTTTTGTTTTTTGGATTCAAGCTCAAAAGTTTTATCCATTTCAGCTACAACGAGGTTTGTTACATCAAGAGCTGACGAATGGAAGAAGCAAGCCTCTTTGTTAACGACCATCGCAAGTTTTTTGTCTTTTGCTACTTTTTCAGCTGCTGTGTTGATGTTTGCGCTGATAGATTGGATAATCTTCATGTTCGCTTGGTTGAGTACTTGGTAGTACTGGTTCTGGTATCTTCCAAGTTCTTCATTGAGCGTTCGAATCTTGTTTTTGAGTTCTTCTTCAGCTTCAGGAGAAAGTCCATCCATGTAATCTGGGTCGTTGAACTTAGAAGCGAGTTCGTTGATCTGTTTTTCTGTATCTTCTAGGTGAGCAGACATTTGTTTTTTAAGGTTTTCAAAGGAAGACTGCTCTTCTTTTCCTACTTTTGAATCAGTGATACAAGTAGAGAAGTTCACAACGCCGTAATTGGAATTGTCTGCATACATTGCAGATGTGCCTAGCACGAGCGCTAAAAGCGATGATGTAAATAGATTTTTTTTCATAGATAATGCTCCTTGTGATTAAAATTGTCCGCCCATAGAGAAGTAGAATTTTTTAACTTCACTTCTTCCATCGGGGTTAACTGGGAATCCCATACCGAGTACGATAGGTACACGGTTGATGAGCTCCAGCCTCGTTCCAAAACCATAGCTTAAACGGAAAGTTTCAAAACTAAATCTGTGCAGAGAGATCGTTCCTGCATCTGCAAAGACGAACAGGTCCATCAAACGGAATACTTCATGCAAGTATTCCACGGAAAGTAGGCCGGAAGAAATACCCCCTGAAGGGTCGCCGTTTTCATAATGAGGTCCTAAGTCAAAAGCCTTATATCCGCGGACGGAGTTTTCACCACCCATGAAGAAGCGCTCACTTAAAGGGATGTCATCAGGTGTTGATGATTTCCAAAAAGGTTCGATAAAACGGAAGTCGGCGCGGTATTTCATAATGCCGTTGCGCCAAAGCGGAGTGTAGTAAGAATTTAAGTATCCACAACGGAAGAAAGTAAACCTACCACCAACTCCTGCAAATTCGGCTTCAAGCAGAGATCGATAGCCCCTATGAGGCTTAAGGGCGCTATCTGTTGAATCATAAGATAAGTTGGTGGAGATCGCAGAAAGAAGTCCATCACTCTCTGCATCTTTTCTCTCTTGTGGCGTCGGATTATGGATGCTGATATCAGCATTTTTAATTCTATATTTGCATCCGAATGACCAGAAAGGAGCGAATGGATAGGAAGCATTAAATGCTCCGCCCACTGTTCTGATATCGTAGTCTTTAGACTGCAAACTGCTGGTTGTTTGGTTCAGATCAAAACCGACTCTCCAAAGAGTATCTCTAAAATAGGGAGTCAGCCAAGAAGCAGTGTAGGACCTTTGTTTCGCACCTATGTTGACTCTGGCATGAGCATATTCACCACCACCACGTACGGCAGATAATCCTTTAGTAAAGATCTTAGGGATCCCTAAATAGTTGAAATTTGTTTCAGTAAGGTCTAGACCGCCGAATAAGCTATCTGCAGAGCTAAAGCCGAAGAACAAGCTGATGTTACCAGTCGTTGTCTCTTCTACCTCGATGTATACATCGCGGTAGTTTTCGCCAAGGAGCTGGTCGTCTTGCGTTCTTACTGCGTAGACGTTAACATTTTTAAAGTATCCGATGTTCTGCAGTCTTTGCTCTGTCGCTTTTAATTTCGCAGAGTCGAATGTCTCTCCTGGTACAAGAAGAGATTCCCTAAGGATAACACTTGATTGCGTCTGAGAGTTTCCAAGAACGTGAATAAGACCGATCTTATACTGCTGTCCTTCTTCAATTAAGAACTCTACGTTGTAAATGGGCTTATCAGCTACAAGCTTTGTCTCGTATTGGACATTGGCTTCGATATAGCCTTTTCTTCCATAAAGATCTTTGATGTTCTGCGCTGTCTGTCTTAATTTTTCTGGAGAATAGACCTCATCAGGTCTTGCTATGAACATTCTTTCGATTTCTGCATCTGTAAAGAGTTCATTGCCGTGGAATGTGACCTTGCCAAAATGGAATACAGAACCTCTTTCGGCTGTGATCTCAATGATGATTTTTCCTTCTTTTGCAGCTTCTTTGATCCTGATATAGACCTTCGCGTCGGCATAGCCTTTATTCTGAAGAAAGTTGATGATTGTAAGCTGATCTTGCTCTAGTGCTTCTTCATTGTATGTTCCAGAGCCTGTGACCCAGCTCATGAAAAGATTGTATTTCTTAGTGTAGATCATATTGAGTAGTTCAGAGCGCTCATTTTTAGAAAAGCCGTTGAAGACGATATCATCGATTCTGCCGGATCTTCCTTCTTTCACCTGGATTATGATGTCTACTTCATTGGTCTTTGAGTCAGGTAGGACTTTATACTGAAGTTGAGACTCAAAATATCCTTTCTTAATGTAGAACTCTTTGAGCTTGTTGAATGACTTATTGAAGTTCTGTCTATTGAAAGTAGAGCTTGGCTTAACGCCGAGTTCTTTTTGTAAGGTCTTAGTTTTAATATGGGTGTTGCCTTCCCATCGGATCGTTCTAACGGTGGGTCTTGGCCACACCTTAAGATTGATATAGAGCTGTCCGTTATGCGTTTCAATATTCGGTTCTACTCTATCGTAATCTTCAGAAAGAGCCTTTAAATCTTCATCAAAGGTTGCTTGAGAAAACGGATCACCCACTTTAGTTTTCATTTTGTTTAAAGCTGTTTTTGCTTCAAACGTCGCATTAGGTGGTAGGTTTTCAGGTGTGATTTCAATTTGACCTACAGTTGTGCTTTCGTAAGCTTCTGTTGAAGAGGCTGCTGCAAAGCTCGGAAGACAGGGGGTCGCAGTAAAGAGGATTAGCGATGAGAGTAGGATAAAGCGGTTGTTCATGGGCCCGACGAGGTTAAATATTTTTTAGTCAGCTTATTACACGGTTACTATGCTCAATTGGCGAAACAGCGGAAAATTTTTTCCGCCGACCTTTAAACCGGGCCATCATATAGAATCAAATGGAATTTATGCAACAGAAGCTAGAAATTCTGTCTTCCGATTAAGGCTCTCGCGAGCGTTCCTCCGTCGACATACTCAAGAGAACTACCCATGGGCATGCCCATGGCAGGTCTAGATACACGTACGCCCCATTCTTGCATTTGCTCTTTAAGATAAAGAGCTGTTGCATCTCCTTCTAAGGTCGAATCGAGGGCAATGATGACGTCTTTGATTTGCAATTTGACAATTCTTTCTTTTAATGAGCCTATTTTAAGATCCTCGGGCGTTTTGCCTTCCATGGGGGATAAGAGGCCTCCTATTACGTGATAGAGCCCTTTATATACTTTGGTCTCTTCGAGGGGGTAGACGTCTTTTGGAGAGGATATAATACAGAGGCTCTGCATATCCCTTTTTAAAGGGTCGCAGAAAGTGCAAACTAATTCTTCTAGCAGACAGCCGCAAGAGGGGCAAGGGTGTATTTTTTCTTTGAATGTAGCGATAAGAGCTGCAAAGTCTTGGAGTTGGTGATCAGGCCAATCAAGAAGCTGGAACGCATAGCGCTCTGCTGTTTTACTACCAACGCCTGGAAATTTTTTAAGATAGGCGATTAAAGCATTTATTATATGGGGATATTTAGACATAGCAGGCCTTTCTTAAAATTGTTGAGTCAAGTTTCTTGAATTTACTGCATTTTTGAAAAAATAAGAAGGGGTAATCTTCTTTGTTTTTTTGTATAAGCGGGGGAGTATTCTATCAGATTGAGGCTAAAGATAGCCTAATACTGAAACTTAAAATTATAACTGTCTTTTTTAACGTAAAATTCCCTTCCGTTTTTTTAACTCTCTAGGGTAAAATTAACACCAGCTATTCTATTAAATTTTAGTTTCAAGGAACTCTCATGTCTTTAAAAGCTAGGATCATTGGTACAGGCTCTTACGTGCCAGCACATGTGCTCACGAATCAGGACCTGGAGAAAATGGTTGAAACATCTGACGAGTGGATTGTCTCAAGAACCGGAATGAAAGAGCGACGTATCGCTCGCAGTGACGAGTTTACTTCAGACATAGGGTATGAAGCCGCAGTTCGTGCTATGGAAAAAGCAGGAATCGAAGCTAGCTCCATCGATCTTATACTTGTTGCTACGATCACTCCAGACTACGCATTTCCAAGTACTGCATGTCTTATACAATCAAAACTGAAAGCTACTAAAGCCGCTGCTATGGATATTCAAGCAGCTTGTACTGGCTACATCTATTGCATCGCTATGGCTAAGTCTTTTATCGAGTCTGGTTTATTTAAGAATGTACTTATCATAGCATCTGAAAAACTATCTTCTATTATCGACTACAAAGACCGCAATACCTGTGTTCTTTTTGGAGACGGTGCCTCCGCTTGCATCGTAAGCTCCGATACGTCTAAGACAGGTTTTGTGATTCGAGATGTTTGTCTCGGCTCCGACGGTGACCAAGCGCAACTTATTACCCTTCCTGCCGGAGGATCGAGAATGCCAGCGTCTCAAGAATCAGTAGAGAGCGGCATGCATTATCTCAAGATGGAAGGAAAAGACGTCTTTAAACATGCGGTACGCCGTATGGAAGCGTCTTCGAAAGAATGTCTTGATAAAGCTGGACTTACAGAAAAAGACCTAAGTTGGCTGGTGCCCCACCAAGCTAATATCCGTATCATTGAAGCGATTGCGAAACGCTTTGAAATATCTATGGAACGCGTTTTCATGACGATTGAAAAATATGGCAATACATCAGCCTCTTCCATTGGAATTGCACTAGATGAGCTGCTTCAGCAAAAAGAGATCGCTTTTGGAGATAATCTTCTTCTCACAGCATTCGGTGCGGGTCTTACTTGGGGATCTTCAATACTTACAAAGGAAAAAGGACATGACTAAAAAAATCGCCTTTCTATTTCCTGGACAAGGATCTCAGTATGTCGGCATGGGAAAAGACTTTTATGACAATTTTGAAGTTTCTCGAAAAGTATTCGATGAAGCGGATCAGATTCTCGGGTTTAAGTTTTCTGATCTTATTTTTTCCGGACCTAAAGAAGAATTGACCCTTACAAAAAATAGCCAGCTGGCAATTTTTATCGTAAGCTATGCAATCTATAAAGCGGTTCAGCAAGAGCTTCCAGTTCTTCAGCCTGCTGTCACTGCGGGCCTCAGCCTTGGTGAATATACAGCGCTTACAGCCTCTGGTAAGATTTCTTTTGCGGACTGTCTTCTCCTTGTTAAGCATAGAGCTCAGTATATGAATGATGCTTGCGAGTCCCATCCTGGTTCTATGTCAGTAGTGCTCGGAATGGAAGAAGCGATTGTAGAGGCTGCTTTAAAAGAAATCTCAGATTCTGGTGTTGTCATTGCCAATCTCAATTGTCCAGGCCAGATTGTCATTGCAGGGACAAAGCAAGGACTTGAAATAGCAACTGAGCATCTGAAGACAAAGGGCGCCAAAAGAGTACTTCCTCTTGATGTGTCAGGAGCATTTCACAGTCCTCTTATGAAAGAGGCTCAAGAAAGACTTTCTCCCTATCTTAAGACAGTAGCTCTTAACTCTAGCTCGATAGATCTCGTTATGAACACTCCAGGTGAGTATGTAGTAGAGACAGAAGAGATGAGAGAGCAGCTTATTAAACAAGTGACACAGCCAGTTCGTTGGGAAAAAGGGGTTCATGCGATGACTGCCACGGGAGTAGATCTCTTTGTTGAAATGGGCTGCGGTAAGACACTTGCCGGAATGAATAAGAGAATTGGAGTAACAGCTCCTACGATAAGCATTGAGAAAATTTCAGACATCGAAGCATTAGTTAAGGATTACACAACATGCAATTGCTAAAAGATAAAAAGACTCTGGTTACAGGTGGAACTGCAGGCATAGGAAAAGATATTGCTATTACCTTTGCAAAGCAGGGCGCTCATGTAATGATATTTGGAACGAATGCCGAAAGAGCCTCTGAAGTTGTTAAAGAACTGGAATCTGTTCGTATAAGTCCAGATCAACAGTTCGGCTCAGACATCGTCAACGTGTCTGATAAGGCATCCGTCGATGCTGCAATCCAAAAAATCCTTGGCTCATGGGGCTCAGTTGATGTTCTTGTGAACAATGCAGGGATTACAAGAGATGGTCTTCTTATGAAGATGTCAGAGCAAGATTGGGATGATGTTATGGATACAAACCTGAAATCAGCCTATAATCTTTGTTCCGCGCTTGTCCGCACAATGCTCAAAGCGCGCTCTGGCAAAATTATTAATGTGTCTTCTGTCGTAGGCTTGACAGGAAATGCAGGACAAGTGAATTATGCTGCGTCTAAATCGGGCATGATTGGATTCACAAAAGCCCTCGCTCAAGAGCTTGCTACTCGAGGCATCTGTGTCAACTGTATAGCGCCTGGCTTCATTCAAACGAAGATGACAGACGTTTTAACAGAAGCGCAGAAAGAAGCAATTTTAAAAAAGATCCCCATGGGCAGATTGGGAAGTACAGAAGATATCGCTAATGCAGCGCTCTTTTTGGCAAGCCCCCTTTCTAACTATATCACTGGTCAGGTTCTGACGGTTGATGGTGGAATGGTAATGTAAATTTTGATTAGTTAAGAAACCTATAAGGAAAGTAGTTATGTCAATTGAAAAAGAAGTGATTGATATTGTTGTAGAGCAACTCGGAGTAGACGAGGCTGATGTGTCTGCATCGAAATCATTCGTAGAAGATTTAAATGCAGATTCCCTCGATCTTACAGAGCTCATCATGACATTTGAAGAGCGTTTTGGTTTTGAAATTTCTGAAGAAGAAGCAGAGAAACTAAAAACTGTTGGCGATGTAATCACATACATCAAGAAGAAAAAAGGGTAATTCCCGATCGTTTTTCTTCAATGAAAAAGACCCCTTTTAAGGGGTCTTTTTTTTTACCGTAGAAATTTCGAGAATACATATATTTCTATATCTTCTGCGAGTCTTTCAACACAGCCAGAAGGATCACTTCCGAGAAGTCTTTCATTCCTTGCAAGTTGAGATACAATAAGGATTGCATCGCTAAGAGCAGATCTTAATTCAACGTCTAAAAGGTTTTTTTCTTTTCTGGCATCTTCTAGTTCTCTTGTAGCAAGTGCTATTTCATCTCTTGCATTGCTTTGTTCTTCTCTAGTGAGTTTTTTTGGTTTAATAAGAACGTTCTCTCTTCTAAGATGAATAAGAGCTACATTTTTTTCAGTAATATCATCTCTACAGTTAGTGACATCCTCAATAAGAGTACGGATTCTTGCGAAAATTGATCTTATTTCATCATCATCGCTAAAACATTTTAATGCATTAGTTGCCTCAGCTTGCAAATCTTCATTGACTCTAGCTTTGACTTCATAGTCGTCTTTTGCGCAGGAGGGTCGTGATATCGAGACCTCTTCTCTTTGAGAGTATATTAAATTTGAAGCGGAGAAAAGCTCCATAGCTCTTCTTAGTTGAGAGCTTCTCTCATGAGCTATTGATGCTGGGTGCATGATTTCTTCAGGTTCAAAGGCGGTTAGATCCACAACGGGAGCAAATCGAGTAATACTGGACATGTTAATTGTGCTCCTTATTTTAAAATACTAGTCTTGTTATCTATTTTCTTAGAATTGATATGTTTATTTGTGAAAGTTATTTTATTTCTTTTTGTGTAATGAATTTATTATGCCAGAAAATCGGTTAATTTATTAGTGATTTGTATCTGTTTGATTATTAGCGTTAAAAGAAGAAGATATAGAGCAAAATAATTATTTAATTGGTTTCTAGTGGAGAGAGCAGTAGTTTGCTCGTAGTCGTTTAAGAACCAGATTTAACATCGACCCAAGTATCGTGGATCTGTTGCTGAGGCATAATCTCTTGGATGAAGTGAAACTTGCTAAATTGCTCTTCTGATGCATTGATAAGCTCTTTAGCCTCAGAAGTAATATTTAGGTCTTGTATAGCTTGCAAAGTAGAGGGAAAGAATCCAAACTTCTCAAAATGGGTCTTAACTGACTCATGTTTAAAAAGGTAGTTAATGAACTGATAGGTGTACTCTTGCTTTGTTGTAACGGCAGGTATCGCTAGATTTTCAATGGTGATGAATGTTCCATCCTCTGGAACTACGAAGGAAACAAAGGGGAATTGGCGCATGGTTTTCCAGATGTAGGAGCTAGAAGCTACTACAACAGGGCAGTTACGTGTCGCAAGGAAATAGTCTCCGCGGAAGCTAGCATAGGCCTCTACCCAGTTTTTTTGGTCTTTTAAAAGAGCTCTTACTTCAAGAGCCTGTGAAGGGTTAATCTCTTCAAGTTCTCCAAATAGATAGAATCCTGCGAATTGGATAGCTTCGATGGGGTCGTTGGTCATAGCGATCTTATAGTCGATGATAGATTTATCGAAGATGAGTTTCCAGCTGCGGCTTAAGGGGTGAGAGGCAAAATAGTCTCTATCAATGCCAAATCCAAAAATTTCCCATTCTAATGGGATAGAATATTCATTCTTAGGGTCAAAGGCATGACCAAGAAGGTTTGTATTGATCTCATGCCAAAAGGACAGTTTGGATTTATCTATGGGTTGTAGGAGATTTTCTTTGGTAAGAAGGTTCACTGCGTAGTCGGAAGGGATGATCAGATCGTATCCTTCACCCTTTGTCGCTTTCATTTTAACAAGAAGCTCTTCATTTGATGAGTAGTAGCTAAGACGTACTTTGATTCCTGATTCCTCTTCAAACTCTGCGACGATGGCTGGATCTAAGATATCTCCAAAAGCGAAGATATTGATGCAGCGAGACTGCTTCCCACCAAAAGACACCTTAGGTAGGTACAGACAGCCAAATATCACGACGATCCAAAGAATTACGACGACACTGCGAATGAGTATCTTTTTCATCATAAGAGCCTCACTCGGGTCTTAAGAGAGAAGAAGAGGACCGCAAAGAGGGTACTGATCGCAAGGAGAACTGCTGATAGGGCGTTAACCACTGGCGATACACCAGATCTAAGCATAGACATGATATACAAAGAAAGTGTCTGAGAGGAGCTTCCTGCGCAGAAATAAGCTAAGATAAAGTCATCGAATGAGATGATGAAAACAAGCAGTCCTGTCGAGATGAGCGACGGGCTAAGAAGAGGAAGCGTTACCTTAAAAAATGTCTGTATAGGAGATGCTCCAAGAACTAGAGATGCTTCAGTAAGTTTAGGATCTAGCTCAAGGAATTTTGCATATACGATCGGAACGACAAACCCAAGGCCGAGTACTGTATGGGCAAGGACAAGTGTTGTAAGACCGAGGGGAATCGAGGTTAAAGTGAAAAAACCAAGAAGGCTTACAGCAAGTACTGTTTCAGGGATGACTACGTTGCCATAAAACAAAGATAAGAAGCTGCCGATCCTTCCCCCTTGCACAGCATAAAAAATAAGGAAGATTCCCATAAGTACTGAGATAAGGGTGGATGATGCTGCTACAATCAGAGAATTTAGAAAAGATTCCCATAAATACACGGAATGGAAAAGCTCTTTATACCACTTAAGAGAAAACTCTTTCCAAGGAGCTGGGAAGCTTTCCGAGTTAAAAGAAAAAACGAGCAGTACAATGATGGGCACATACAGAAAAAGGTATGTGAGGGTAAGCAGTGTCCCTGTTGCAATCTTTGCACTTTTAGCTTGTTTTTTCATTTAGCATTCTTAGGGAGTATGATCTTGTTTAAAAGGTAAAATAAGCCTGCAGCACTTAAAAGAAGGCATAAGCAAGCCACAACTGTAAAAGCAGCTCCTAAAGACCCCGTTTGATCACCGAGGATATAATGGGAGACGACGCTACCTACAAACATGTGTTTATCACCACCCATGAGCTCAGGTATCGCAAATTCACCAAAAGACGGGATGTAAACGAGGAAAAAGCCCGCTCGTATTCCGCCAAGGGTTAGAGGTAGCATGATCCGTCTAAACGTTTGAAACCAGCTGGCGCCAAGGTCTAAAGAGGCTTCGATGAGTTTATAGTCAAAACGCTCTAAAGAGGAGTAGATCGGTAGAACCATGAAAGGTAAGTAATAGTAAACCATCATGACCATGATAGCGAAGATCGAGTTTAGAAAATGGATCGGCTCTTGGATCATCCCGATTTTCATAAGAAGTGTATTTATGAAACCTTCTCTTTCTAAAACAAAGAACCAAGCATATACGTGGAGTAGGAAGTTTGTCCAAAAGGGAATGATCAGAAGAAATAGAAGAAGGTTTTTATATTTTTTGCCTCGTATGGCCATAAAGTAAGCAAGGGGATACGCGATAAGCAGGCAAATAAAGGCATTGCTTACACCTAGTAGCATCGAAGAAAAAATCACACGCATATAAGTCGGTGTCAGGAAGAGTGTGATTTTTTTTACAGTAAGGCCTTGTATCTCTCCCCATTCAGAGATGTTTAAGAAGCTTGTAACTACGATGATCAGCAGGGGGAAATAAAAGAATAGCACCTGCCAGACGATCGCTGGCGCTCCGAAGGTAAAAGGGAATTCAGAAGAAGGGGGTTTTGGTAGAAATTTAATTTTCATTTCTCTAGCAGCACCACGTTTTCTTTTTGCCAATAAAGGTAAACTTCATTGTCATAATCGATGACCTGCTGAGGGAAGTGTTCTTCGTTCTGTTCAAAGACTTGAAGGCGGAGTCCACTTTTTAGCACGACATTGTACTGTGTGGATCTGCCGTGATAAACGATCGATTGAACAACCCCTTTAAGCATGTTGGAGAAATTGGGAACTTCCTTTTTAGAAATGAAGATTTTTTCAGGCCGTATGCTGATGAGTAAATCGCATCCTTCTTGCATCCATTCCTTTTTCTGAGGGATAGAGATTTTAAAGCTTCCAAGTTCCGGAACTTCAATTTGTGGGTCATCCGCCAAATGCTTTAGCTTGCCAGCTAAAATATTTGTCGTACCGACAAATTTTGCGACAAACGAAGAAAGTGGAAATTCATAAATTTCTTTCGGTGTTCCAATTTGTTCGATTTGACCTTTGGTATTCATAATCGCCATTTGATCGGCAACTGTAAGCGCTTCAAACTGGTCATGGGTAACATATACGAAGGTGGTTTTCAGCTTATCTTGGAGCTCAATGAGCTCGATGAGCATTTTTTCTCTGAGCTTAAAATCAAGAGCTGCAAGTGGTTCATCTAATAGAAGGACATCAGGCTCATTAACGATGGCTCTTGCAAGAGCGACCCTTTGCTGTTGTCCACCAGAGAGCTGTGAGGTGAATTTATAGACGTGGCTCTCTAAATGGAATGCTTCTAGGATTTTAAAGACCCTTTGTTCGATCTCTTTCTTAGGTAGCTTATGAAGCTTTAAGCTATACGCGACGTTATCAAATACGTTTAAGTGAGGGAAGAGGGCGTAGTTCTGGAATACTACGTTTACAGGTCTTTCATGGATAGGAAGGTGGGTAATATCCTCATCACCGAGAAAAATTTGTCCTTTTTCTGCTTTCTCAAGGCCTGCTATCAATCTGAGGAGGGTAGTCTTCCCGCAGCCACTAGGCCCGAGCAATGCAAAGAATTTGCCTGCTGGTATGCTTAGCGAAAGCTCGGGGATGATCTGTCCGCCGTTGATCGATTTTGAGAGTTTTTTTAGGGTAATACTTCTCATTTCTAACTTAAGTTGCCTCTTTAAATTATCACGGTATTCATCGAGAGCTAAATTGTACTCCCTCAAAGATTTTACACCAGAAAATTTGCCCCCTAGCTGAAATTTTTTCTGGGGGGTGTTTTGGAGGATCTTTTACCTGAGGAATAGATCGATTAATAATCTAATAGGTTTTTAGTTTTAAGTGACTTATTTTTAATGATTTAAAAATGTCGTATTCTTCTTGTTTAATGAATTGTAAGTATTTATTTTAAATTGCAGGTCTTTGAGATTGAAAATATTAATTGTTAAGTCGCTTGTATTTAGTATTTTTAATTATCGAGTATTTGTATTAATAATTAATATATAAAAAATATCTATTTATAGTATAATATTTCATATAGCAAGGGTGTTTTATATGAAAACAAATCTCAATACAGCAGTACTAGGGAAAAGCCCCACAGCTGTACTTTGCTATACTCATATTTTTACCTCATCGATGCGGCTACGAAAGCGGAAATAACCAGCTTTTGTGACCTAAGTCGACCCCCTTCCAAATGGCAGGGGAAATATAACTAAAAAATATTTAAGAGGTAAAAATGCAAACGTATCAAGACCCACAAAATCCACCAAAAAAAACAGGCAAGAAGATCGCTGTTTTGCTATCTGAAGGGATTGATCCTGAGATCAGCATGGAGTTGCTTTCGGTAATATATGAAGATTCCGACATTGAACCTATTTCTTTTGAAGAATCGGCACCTCAAGACGAAGCGCTTATAGCAACACATGATCCAATGGCATCTTTAGTCATCAGTGTAAAATCTGAGATCATTTGCCCTATGCTTCCTATGTTTGATAGCGAGATCTTTGTTTTGAATTACCAAAAATTCTACGAAGAATAACCGGTAGTTTTTCTCTGGTTTTTATACTTCCATTCTTGTAAAAAATACTCTTTGAGAATTTTCACAAGAATACATAAGGGAAGAATGGAAACGAAGAAGCTTGTTATCATTGGTTCAGGACCTGCTGCGTATACTGCTGCAATTTATGCTGCAAGAGCAAATCTATCACCTACTATCTATGAAGGTTTTTTCTCTGGTGTTGCAGGTGGTCAGTTAATGACAACTACCGAAGTAGAAAACTATCCAGGATTTCCAGATGGTATCATGGGCCCGGAGCTCATGGAGAAATTCAAAGCCCAAGCAGAGAAATTCGGAACTGTGATCATTCCCGAAGATGTCATAGAAGTGGATCTTTCTACGCGTCCTTTTGTCATTAAAGCCAAACAAACGCTACAGACACAGGCTCTAATTATTGCAACGGGGGCTACAGCGAATCGTCTAGATGTTCCTGGAGCTCGCGATGGTGAGTTCTGGCAAAAAGGGGTTACAGCTTGTGCTGTCTGTGATGGGGCAGCTCCTATTTTCAGAGGCAAAGATCTTTACGTTTTTGGTGGAGGAGATACTGCTGTAGAAGAGGCGATCTTCCTTACGAAATTTGCAAGCAAAGTATATCTAGTTCATCGCAGAGGTGAGCTCAGAGCCTCTAAGATCATGTCGGAAAGAGCTACAAGCCATCCAAAAATTGAAGTGATTTGGAATCATGTTCTTGTATCGGTACATGGAGATCAGGTTGTACGGTCTATCGTCCTTGAAAATACACAGACGAGACAGCAAATGACAAGAGAGACGGGTGGAGTGTTCTTCGCTATAGGCCATACTCCCAATACATCCTTCTTAAAAGGCCAAGTGCAGCTTCACCCTAATGGTTACATCAAAGTAATCGAAGGGACATCTAAAACGAATGTGGAAGGTGTATTTGCTGCAGGGGACGTCCAAGATCATGTATATAGACAAGCTGTAACAGCTGCTGGTAGCGGCTGCATGGCAGCGCTTGATGCTGAGCGATGGCTCTCTGAAAAGGGACATTAAACCATGCAAAATAGATGGATAGCACTTTCTCTTGTTGCATTGCCCTCGCTAGTTTTTAGCCTTGATGAACAGCCTTGGTTTGGTGATGTATACGAATTTCGAGCAGACAGCGGATTTTCCTATAGTTATTTCAATCAAGTACAGGGGGCGATCACTCAGCCATCTCATGCTTCCAATAACTATTTAGTCTTTGGAGGGATGGGCTTTACCCCATCGGAAGATATCGATGTAGATCTAGATGTCGAGCTAGCTAGAACTCCTAGGCAAAACTTCAGCTTCCGCAGTGGCGCTATGCAAGCGCGCTACCGTTTTTTAGATGATATTGCAGGCGATCCTGTAAGTGTTGTGGCTGGGTTTAATATGAGAGGGGTTGGAGCTAAATCTGTGAAAGACATTAGCTCTCCTTATGCCTCGTACTTGAATTTTGAGCTGACAGCAGCAGTGGGTAAAGAGCACACCTATCAGTCCACATGGACACTACGGGGCTATGGCCTTGCAGCGATTGGTCTTGCAGTACATGGATATCCATGGCTAAGAGCTTATGGATCGTTTGAAGGGAACTACCAAGATACCCATAGAGGATGTGTTTTTATGGAAGGGTACTTCGGTTGCGGGGGGAGCGAACATGTCAATGTAAAGCATTTTCGTGGCTGGGGCTACGTTCAGCACGATTCTATCGATCTCGGAGTGGCTTATAAATATAAGTTCAATCTATGGGGCATGCTCTCGATTGCTTATTCCTGTAGAGTCTTTGCACATAACTACCCAGAGTATGAGCAAAGAGCTACGATCCGGTATGATATTCCTTTCTCGATGTTTTAATTCTTTGCCCATATAGCCATTGCAGTGACGTAGAGCTCGCAATGGCTAATCGATACTAAAATCGTAGTGTTTTTTATCTTGGATGCTAGCGTTTCAGAAAGATGGACGCAGGGTTTACCCATGCTGTCATTAATGATCTCCATGTCAAGCCAAGAGGCGTGCTCCCCAAACCCTGTTCCTAGTGCTTTTACAATCGCTTCTTTTGCAGCAAATCGTCCAGCTAAATGGGGGACGGGGTCTTTGTGTTTTAAGCAATAATCTTGCTCCTCTGTAGAAAATAGCTTGGTAAGAAAGCGGTATCCGTGTCTTTCATAGCTTTTACGGATCCGCTCTACTTCTACGATATCGTTGCCAATGCCAAGTATCGGGGATGTGTTACTTGTCTTCATCATAATCATGGTCCTGGTCAAAATCCTGATCGAGAGTGTCATCATCACATGCATTACAGAACACCATTCTACCGGAAGAAGTGTGCTTTACTGAAAGAACTTGCGCATCGATCACTTCGCTGATGAACTTGCCGCCGCCATTAACGACAACCATAGTTCCGTCATCGAGATATCCGACACCTTGTCTAGGCTCTTTTCCATAGCGCTGAATTTTGATTTTAATGAATTCACCCGCTTGCATAAGCGGCTTGAGGGCATTCGATAGGGAGTGTAGGTTGATGATCCTGATTCCTTCGATGGAAGACATCTGGATACGTGAAATATCTGCAGAAAGGATGTTTGCATCGATAAGACGGGCTAGGCGGACAAGTTTTCCATGAGGATCTTTAACTTCTGGAAAATCGGTGTCATTGAATCTAACTTCAAGGCCCTCTACTGCCTCTAGTTTCTTAATTACGTCTAAACTTTTCTTCGCTTTATTTTTAGCTAGCTCATCGCCGATTTCAGATTGTGCATAGAGCTCTTTAATGAGGAATCTAGGGATGATCATCACATGATCAAGCATTCCTGTTGCTGCAAGATCGATGACTCTGGCATCTGAGAGAACTGAGCTATCTACAAGAAGATCTTTTTTCTTTTGAGCCGTCGGAGCGAATTTTATAAAAGGGATACTCACATAGAGTTCATCGGACGCTTTAAGAGTCATGATTGTTCCGAGATAGGTTCCAAAAAGGAATAGTGAGATTTTGATCATCTCGAGAGCTTGAGGCTGAATCACAATTGTGAGAGCGCTAATAGCTAATATCGCTTCGAATACTAAAAGCAGAGCCTCTCCCATAAGGTATCCGATAAAGATTCCTATGATCGCAATATTGAAGGAGCGAAGATTGAATCTTCTAAAAAGGGTATCAAAGCCTATTAGGAGTAGTCCTAGTAAAGAACCAAGGCCCACACCAATCAAAGCTTTAATGTGAGGTGCTCCAGCTGGGCTTGAAAGCATATAAGTAGTCATAAAGAAAATGCTGAGGATAAAGAAAAGGATCCTTAGGAAAGCAAGTGACACATTCATGGGGGAAACTCCCTGCAAAATTACTATGTTTTTTAGGTATCTATCTTCTATAGAAGTTAGTTTTTCTTAACTTACGTGAAGTGTAAGATCAGGTTCATTTTTTGTCATTAAATCTTAAAATTTAATTTAAAGATTGTACATGAGGAGATTGAGTTTTACAGAGTAAGTGGTAGTTTAGGAAGTCTTAAAGGTTCTATGCTTTCTCATGGCTACAATTTGCCACTGGTAAAGGCCTTTTTGAAGAGTTGCCATCCACTCTGTAAAGGATTGAGTTGAGGATAGGTAAGGATTATCCATGATCACTGGATGCAGGCCATTCTGTACTAAAAGCATATTTAGTACAGCTACGTCAAGCCTTCCACTTCCATCTGTTGTTGTGTGAAGCCACTGGCAGTGTCTAAAGAACCTTCCGATTACATAGAGTTTTTGGGATGCGCTTACCGCTTTCCCAATATCTCTATGGTAGGCGTTTAATACTTTAGTAAATCTTTCGAGCATTTCTTCTTCAGTTTTACATTCCCTATAAACGAGTTGTACTTGCCGGCTATCAATCATTTTAACAAAAGCTGATCCTACACGCTCATCAAGTGCTTGAAGCTCTAGTAAAGCTTCTTCATCGACCGGGGGATCTCTCATCAGTAGCATTCCTACCTGAATAGTCCGGAACCTGCCGATCTCTTCAGGCTTGCAGATAGTAAAATCATCAGAATCTGCTCTTGCGAAATGTGCGCAGGCTATAGAGTGGATTTTAAGATAGAATTCTGGAGTCAAGGGCTCTGTAATGTTCTCGCATATGAATTCCATCGCTCTTTCCATGTTTGCTATATAGCCAGGTTCTACATCGCCGGTTTTTCCTCTATGAAATCCCATGTCATAGGTATACTTGCCATGGGGAGCATCTCTACCATCGATACACTCTCTCCATTTCTCGTCTTGCAGCAGCATATAGCGCTCTCGCATTTCTTCTTTTCTCATAGAGGGATTAAAAGGCAAAAGTGCTTGAATTTCTCTTTTAAATACAGCGTCTACTTTTTCTTGGAGATATAAGGGGGAAGAGGGGATTTCTGCTTCTGCAGGATAGGCACTATGTTCAAAGGAGCTCGCTTCTGAACACCCTATAAAAGCATTTAAGTGAAATAGTGGGTATGTTGCAGCAGCCATAGCTTAAAAATAGTTAAATTTTTTGGTGATTGTAGAGGGGAAAACAATTTTTTTTTATTTTCATGTCCTCGATTTCCCTCTTTTGCTAGATTGAAGAACTACAACTTGCGGAGGGATAGTATGCGAGTCAGTCCATTTACAGCACTAATTATTAGCTTTGCTTCATGGCTTGGAATAGGGGTATTTCTTTTATATAAAGGATTGAGACTACTTGTGGAGCTTTCTCCAGGTGTAGCTCACTCTTCTATGCTTTCTTTCTTTAGTAAAATGGCTGGGGGCATGCAGCAAGCTGTTTTACTCTGTATCTGTGTCGGTCTTTTTGTTGGCTTTATGAAAGGGCGCTTTGTTTTAAGCAAAACTGTCGGAAGACTTTCTAATCGTTTCTTTTCATATGGCAGACCAATGAGTTTAAAAGAAATGTATCCAGCTTATTATTTAGCGCTAGTCGGTTCTATGGTTCTTCTTGGCATGTCACTCAAGTGGATGCCCGTTCCTCAAGAGGTAAGAGGAACTATCGATGTGGCAATTGGTGCTGCTTTGACTAATGGCGCTTTTCAGTATCTTAGAGTGGCCTTTTCAAAAGGAAGACAAGTAACTGCTAAATAAGCTATTTGTGATAGCCGGATCCTTTGCGGATTTCTAAGGCTCTATAGATTTGCTCTAGGAGTATAAGACGGGTAATTTGATGGGTAAAGGTCATTTTAGATAAACTAATAAGACCTTTGCTTTTATCTCGTAAAATTTTGGGTAAACCTTCAGCGCTTCCTATGACTAGATTTAAGCGGGATCCTTCTTTTTCTAAGAGAGTAAATAGATGGGTAGAAAATTCCTCACTGCTCATGAGAGATCCAAACGGATCTAAACAGATCCAGGAGCTTTCTTTTTCTAAAGTGGCTATGAGTTGTTCATCATTTTTACAGATTATCCACTCGACCTGGATGCTGTTTTTTATTCGCTTATGGTACTCTTCAGTAGCTTCTTGTAGCCATGGCTCTTTTGTTTTTCCGACAGAGAAGATTTTAATTTTAAACATGGAATTTTAAGGTTTGTATGTTGGGATATTTGTATTGGGATCCTAGTAGGTATATGTTCGGTTATACATTACCGCTTTTAAAGCGGCCGATCTTATGGTATGGCTTTTTCTTCGCACTAGGCTTTTTTTTAGGGTATTTCATACTGCGGTATCTTCTTACAACATTTTTGTTTTCGAAACCTTGTTTTACAAAAGAAGATATTTTAGCGCCTCACATCTTATCAAAAATCGCAAAAGAAAGCAAAGAGCATGGGTCTTTTAAAAACAAAGAATCTGCTGCCTATCCTTCATGGGAGAATAAGTCTGCCTGGCAAGTATTTTGGAGCGGGTATTTAAATAACGCTCTTGATAGTAAAAGCACTTCATCTTTAAAGCCCTCAAAGAAAAATCCGTTTAGAAACTACTTCAAGCTTCTTCCTATGCACACGAGGGAGCAGTTAGAGAAACGGTTTTACTTAGAATCCTTTTTTTCTCCAGGTATTGGCACAATACCTCAAAAAGCTAAGTTTATTTCAGAGAAGATTGCTTTTGCCTGTATTGTCGGAGCTGTCATCGGAGCAAGACTTGGTGACGTGCTTTTCTATCAAAGCTTTAGCCATATAATTCAAGATCCGTTGCAAGTGTTCAGGATATGGGAAGGGGGGCTTGCAAGTCATGGAGGTGCGATTGGTGTAATCATTACTTTGTATATTTACTCTAGAAATAGTGAATGCAAAGAAACAGGGCTTTCTTTTCTGCGTATTTTAGATCTTATTGCCATACCGACCGCACTCGTTGGTTCGATGATCCGTATTGGGAATTTTATGAATCAGGAAATCTTGGGAACCGTAACACAGGTGCCATGGGCCGTTATTTTTGGTCATCCGGCAGATGGCAGCATGCCAGTACCCAGGCATCCTGTGCAAATATATGAATCTATTTGCTACTTCTTATTGTTCATAGGTCTTGGGGTATTTTGGAAGAAATGGTTTCAGCTAATAAGGGAAGGTAGGCTATTCGGTCTATTCTTGAGTCTTTTGTTTATTTTCCGTTTTGTTTTGGAATATCTAAAAGTAGAGCAGAGTGAGTATTTGACACAAAGCTCTTTTCTTTCGATGGGGCAATACTTAAGTATTCCGTTTATTTTGGTAGGCATATTTCTTTTCTTTCGAAAAAAATGACACCTCGAAGTAGGCCTTGTCAAAAGGTGCTAATGGCAGGCATTTTAGGCAGATTTCGGAAAGTTTTTCGATAAGATCGCTTTCTTTAACAGGGGATCTACAAGAGATAAGAGCTTTATGCCAGGAAAGGAACCTGTCAAAAGAAGACTCTTCTGAAGAGCTAAAGTGGGTATACCAAAGGATTTTGAAATAGATCCATGCTTTGCTTGAGACTTGGGCCGAATAGATTGTAAGTGTGGGGTATTGTTTTATATACTGCTGGCAGATGGAATTTACAAAGTCAGTAGGATCTTGTGTAAACTCTTCAGAAAATTTAGCTTTCATGAGTTTTACAAGTGGCAGATCTAAGTCTATTTCTAGTGTCGAAGAGATCATATCGCTTTGGATTGACGCGAGGTGCGCTTTATGCTCAAGTTCTTTGCTTTTCTGTTTTTCTGATGATTCTTTAGCCATCTGAAAGAATCTTACGGCCTCACTTACGACCCCATCAAAACCAAGTTCTGGGCGGTCGGTTAAGATTTGTCCTATTTCCTCGTCGATCCGTTGCCCGATTTTATAAGGGAGGTTTTCTAAAAAGCCTTCTGACTCGGATAGCATTTTCCAGATAGCAATAGATAGCACATTGGATTCTTTAGGATCGATGATAGGCAAATCCATTGTTTCTTTGTAAGATTGGAAGACTGCTTTTTTTACATAGTCTATCGATTTGCAAGACAAACAATCTCGCATTAGAAGAAGTTCTGCTGAGATAAATGCATATAGCGCTTGTCCAAAGAAGGGTCTATCATTTTTGACCTCTGGATAGCAGCAATCTATGGCTAAATTAAAATCTTTTTCAGAGATATCTCTTGGCATCTGTGTGGCAAGAGTATAAAGGGCGATGATTCTGCGGACAAGTTCAGAGAGCTGAGGCGATGTCGTAGTCATTTTATAAAGGGAACTATGCCTTTTAATGAAACTTGTGATCGCTAATTTTTGCTGCAGAGAAAATTGCAGATGGATTTGTGAGCAAGGGTAGAGTTTCTCAGCAATCAAGGAAGATATAATGCAGCGAATTTGATCAAGAGAGGAAAATGTAGAAAGGTCATAGATCGATTTCAAAGACTCTAAGATTTTTAGCTCTAGCTCTTTTTGTTCAATGAGAGGCTCTTTTGCTGTGATTTCAAGAAGGGTCTTTGTGATCAAAAGATCTGCTTTATCTACGTTGTCATAAGGGCTTTTAACTACCTCTGTTCTAGGGCCTATTAGCAGATGCCTTTGCATTGCCCATATAGTTCTTGTCAGGGACTCCCATTCAGGTTTTACTCCGTCAATTGTCGCTGAGAACTCACTAATTTTGCTGGCGAGCTGATGTGCATAATGATATGCCACAGGGGATTGTTTCTGTCTTAAATGAGAATATTGTCTTAGGTTTTCTTTGATAAAGAATTGAATGTTTAAAGAGCCGTCACCAAGAGTGGCTCCGCTCTGTCCTTCAATTTGATGAGAATAATAGATCACTTTTTCCCATGTCTTCTTAAGAGCCATTATTCCCAAGCGGTAATGAGGGAATTTTTTCTGGAACTCTGGGGTGATTTTATTGATGAGCTGTTCTTGGAATTTTAGAGTCCATTTTTTCTCTGTCTGGCAATGTTTGATTTCTTCTTTGATTCTCTCAGACAGAAATAAACTGACATCAGAATAAGGATCATGAAACTCTGGCATTGCATCAATAGAAGAAAGAACTTCTTCGATTGTGTTTTGCTGTTTTTGTTTTTTATAAGCAACAGAAGTTGAAACAAAATTTTTAAGATTTGAATCAGACCAAAAACTATCAGAAAAATTAGATGTATATAACTTGTGATTCATTGTTTTGATTAGATAGTTGTTGCGTTATGTTTTTTTTAGTGTGTATTTCTTTGTCTAAACTATTCTTTATTTTTTCATCAAATAATATTTTTAAAAACTTTTGTAAAAATCAAAAATAAGGTATGAATTTTAGAGTTCTTTTTCGTTGTATTATTTGGTTTTATATTTATTTAAATATGGAATGAACGTGAAACAAAAATCGAAAAGGCAGGGTTTTTCTGCCTTTAATTGAAGGAAATTATTTTCTTAAATAGCTTTTACTGATTTTTGCAAATTAAGAATAAATATAGAATCACTTTTACAATCGATAAGACTTAAGTGAATCAACTATTTTACGGAAGCAATACAAGAGATCTCTACAAGTACATCTAAAGGGAGCATAGCCACTTGGAAGGCTTGTCTTGCAGGTTTAATAGGTCCGCAGAATCTTTCTGCATAGATTGTATTCATTTCTTTGAAGTGCTGCATATCTTTTAAAAATACTTCTGATTTTACAACATGATCAAAAGTAAGCCCTGCTTCTTTAAGAATGGCTTCTATATTGTCCAGCACCTGCTTTGTTTGAGCGGATATGGTTCTTTCAACGATTTCACCAGTTTTTGGATTAATAGGGATCTGTCCTGATACGAATAGAAGATCTCCTGCACGTATGGCTTGTGAATAAGGGCCGATGGCGGCTGGGGCATGTGAGGTGTCTATTTTTTTTAAGTGTGAGCTCATAATGGTTATCCTTTTACTTACAATGATCGGCAATGACTGTCTTTTTTTCAAGGCGTTAGCTTTAGCAGTACATGGCACGTAAAGCGCCTAAAACGTAGCTCCAGCTGGTATCTGCTAAAGTTGCTTTAGTAAGCAATTGCTTGATTTCATCAGCATGTTCTTTTTTTGCTTGTTCAATTGCAAAATCTCTTCCAGCCTTTGTGATCGGACCATTTTGGAGTAAAAGCTTTAAAATAGCAGCATTGCCTTTTTCCGCACATTCAGAGACGAGAAAATCTCTTCGGTCCGTTCTTATTGGCTTTTGATTGGATAACAGGATTTCAACAACAGATTCTTGATCAGACTCAATAGCATTCCAAATGGCTTTGCATCTTGCGATTTCACTAATGGTTCTGCCACTGGATATGAGATGCTTTACAATAGGCAAATGACCCGAATCTGCGGCGTGCCAAACTGCTCGATATAGCGCGCTTTTGCTGATAGGCTGCCCGCTCTTTAAGTGAGATTCGATTGCAGATAAATCGCCATCCTCTGCAGCCCTAATAAATGCTTTTTCATGCGCGCTCAATTCTTTATAGGAATGTACAGGATCGCCACTGAATATGCCTTCATGAGGTTTCGGAGTAATGCCCACAGCCGATTTAATTGTAAAGTGTCCCAAGCCGATGGCAAGAATACCTATAGGGATAGTTACTAATAGAAGGGCTGGGGAGACGCTACCTGCAGCCATATTAAGTAGTATGCTGCCTAAAACGGTTATAGTAAAAATGGCTATAGCCCCTACGATAGCAGCAATAGATAGAAGCTCCCTGGAAGTTTCTGACCACCAGGTTGCCGTGTTTGTAGTAAGTTGCTTAACTTGTCTTCCATGAAGAGAGGATGTTGAAGAGGGGCTAGAGGAAGGTAGTGCTGTAGATCTTTCTCTATTAATATTCACGCTAGAAGATGCTGACATATACACTCATTAGTTGGATTTTTTTGAAAAAACGATAAATTATGAGGTGAGATTTTATGTTAAAAATAAATTTCCGTAAAGTTAAGCATTTGCTTTAAAAGCTCATTCCAAAACTGTCAAAACTTGCCGTTAATTCCTGTCATATATATCTTTTTTAACCGATTGTCTTCCTTGTAAAAATAACGTGTGACTTAAGATTTATAGAAGGAGTTTGTATGAAAGGGTTGCTTCTTGCTTTAGCTCTATGCATTAACGTTGCGGCTCATGCCGATCTGACCCCTTATCTAAAGAAATTTCCTGAGACTCCAAGAAACAAGAGTCCGATCAAAAATATTGATTCTATCTATTTAATTAATCTCGATCAAAGACCAGAAAAGCTACAGAGATGTGTTTCTCAGTTGCAAAGCTACGGAATTTCTCCTAATCGGTTCCCTGCTATCTTTGGATGGGGTCTTCCTCCTGAAGTACTGCACGGTGCTGGAGTCAAGTTTCTCCCTGGAATGATGGGTGATGAATGGGTTACTTATTTTTCCCCTGATGGAAATCGAACTCCAGAAATTGAATTCTTAAGAGAAGAATCCTATGGTAAAAATTTTCTTTGCCGTTGGATGACACCAGGTATGGTGGGGTGCGCATTAAGCCATATTTCTGTTCTGCAAGATGCCTATGACTCCGGTTATGAAACGATCTGGATCATGGAAGATGATATTTCTATTAAGCAAGATCCACAGCTACTTTCACAATATATTAAGAAACTTGATTCTGTAGTCGGAAAAAACAAGTGGGATATTCTGTATACCGACACCGATAAATGCGATAAGGATATCTACGAAGCAGGAAATGATTTTGAAAGCGATTTAAAGGGTGATCTTTGGTTCTATATCAGGCCGGATCTGGATTTATCCGATCACTCGATTTATGCTAAACGAACTATCATCAATGAAGATTTTATTAAAATTGGAAGCAGGCTTCGTGCTCACTCATTGATTATTCGTAGAGCTGGTATCAAAAAAATCTTAGACTTCATGAAAGAGCATCATATCTTTTTGCAATATGATCATGAGCTTGCAATCGTTCCAGGCATTCAAATGTTCAATTTAAGATCAGATGTTGTCACTTACGAGTCCTTCTGCTCAGATACAACATCAAACGAACTAGCCAATTCTGAAGGTGCCTGGAAACAACATAAGAAAGTAATACTTGAGAATGTGCCTAAACTTTTAGGGTGGCGCGAGCCGCATAAAGTAGAAAAAGTTATCGAATTCCTTCGAGAAACTAAACCAAAATTGTGTGTCGAAATAGGTTCCTTTGGAGGGGCGATGACTTATCCTATCGCAAGTACACTTCGCTTTTTAGGTAGAGGAACTTTATATGCGATCGATGCTTGGGATGTACAGACAGCTATTGAGGGACTAAGTGAAGAGAAGAATATAGACTGGTGGAAAAAGGTGAATATGCAAGCGATGCATGACCAATTTATCAAACTTCTATCTGATAATGGGCTGACGGAGTGCCAAGTAATCCATAAGCGCTCGCAAGATGCCGTCTCTTCTTTTGCTGATGAATCGATTGACTTTCTCTTTATTGATGGCTCTACTTCGAGGATGGGGAGTCTTTCCGATGCAGTCCTTTATCTTCCAAAAGTAAAAAAAGGGGGATATATTTGGCTCAATCGTGGAGATATGGAAAATAAAAATAAGGCGATTGCATTTTTGATGAAAAATTGCAAATGGATCAAAGATAAATCGATCGGAATGGAGTGTGTATTATTCCAGAAACCTCTGAGTGAAAAGATGCCTTAAGCGGCTGAAAGCGGGAATTGCCTTTTTAGGAATCCTTATAAGATCGATGATTCTGATTTTTTTTCAGAACTTATACCCTATGCCGCCACCTATGTTGATACCGCTAATGTTCATCACTGTAGGCTCAACGGCAGGGTATTTGGAAAGGTTAGGTGGTCCAAAAGTTCTAAAGGAATAGGAACCGAATACATCAAATACGAGATGTTCTACGACAGTGGTTGTGAAACCTGTTTCTACGACACCTCCCATGCCGTTTACGTCAATATTTCGTTTAACGAAATCGGAATCTGTATAGTTGTGCACGAAAAAGTATTTCATCCCGGTACCTAGATAAAAGTTCACAGGAGCTACAGTTCCAAGAGGAGGAAAAAAGAACTTGAGTCCGAGCGTCAGCGGAATAATTCGTAGTTTGGTTTTGTTGTTAAGTCCGGAAGTCCGCCCATCTCTAGAGAAGTAATCAACTGCCGCCCAGACATTGATCCCTTGTAGCCACGCATCTTTTCCATAATATAGGGGGAATTGGCCTGTGATCTGATAGTTTATTCCTCCATTATGGAATGCCTCACGTATCTCTTTAGAAATCGGATAAAAATAGCTGGGGCGAAATTCTAAAATGATTCCATTAGAATACGATTTTTTTATCATAGATGAGCAATCTTCATTTGGAGAGGAATTCTCGATCGTCTTTAGATATGTTAAAAGTAGTTTGTAGTGCAGGGGTGTGTATAAACTTGGTAGATCCTCAAAAGACATTTTCGTTGGTGGATTTATAGAATGTTGATTAAGAGATGGGGAGTCTTTTTCTGGAGTTGTATTTGAAGATTTCGAAAAAAAGAGAATGGCTAAAGCTACTACAGGAGAACATATGACGAATGATTTAATCCAGGTCTTTTTTTCCACGAGAAACATTTTTATTTACATCCTGCATTAGGATTCGAATATGCTTTTGTTTCAGTATCTACTAAAGAAGTTGAGGGTGAAATTCATCTAACAGATTCCTTTAAATAAATTTGATTTTCCTCAATACGTATCTCTAGCCTATATCTGTATCTTATATTATTTTAATTAAATGAATTTTGAATTAATTAGAAAGTGGTTTTTTTCTCTTGTGTTGTTTCTTCTAAAGAAATCCTGCAATATTTTTTTGTAGGATCCGTTGTAGAAAAAAAATTACCTTGGGATTTTTTAACAACTTCCACATAATCGTTTGTAGATTAACTATCTATTTTATCAATATTTTTGGAGTTACAAATGAATCAGCTTACGATTGCAGGACACCTTGGAGCAGATCCCGAGGTTCGCTTTACATCTTCAGGACAAAAAGTGACTACTCTTCGAGTGGCAGCAAGAGCTAGAAAGGGTGCTAAAGATGACACAATTTGGTGGAAGGTGACTGTTTGGGGAGAGCAGTTTGACAAAATGCTCGCTTACTTTAAAAAAGGAAGCCCTATCATTGTAATGGGGGAGCTCAGCAAGCCTGAGATCTTCACAGATAGAGAAGGCAGGCCTCAAGTATCTATGAACATCACTGCATCTAATATCATGTTTAGTCCATTTGGACGTCCGGATTCTCCAGCTTCTTCGGAATCATCCAGTGAGCAAGAGATGGCGCATGCAAGCCACGACTCTTCTCACGGGCAAGGCAAGTCTGATGCTTCCTTCTCTGATGATGAAATCCCATTCTAACGTATTTTAGATCCCGCTTCACTTAAGATGCGGGATCTTTCTCTACTCTCTACTTGAAGAACTTCTACTTATTGTGATAGTTTCCCTACAGACTCATCACATAATGAAGGATCATCGTATGCACCTGACTCATAGTGAAACGGCCTTAAAAAGAAAATCTGCTGATATTGCCATCGTTCCTTTTTGGATCGAGGGGACGCAGATAAAGATCGCTTGTGATGCAAGCGAGTTTGCCCCTTTGGCGATGGTTCCTATCAAGGCTAAAGATTTTTCGGCAAAATCGGAAGAGCTAGCCTTCCTCTATAGATCTTCAGGAAAAGAAAAAAGAGTGCTTCTTGTAGGTCTTGGTAAAAAGAAGGATCTTACCGTGGAGACGCTTAGACGCTGTTATGCAACAGCTGTACGCCTCTGCAGAAAGAAAAAATGGGGGTGTGTGAATTTTTTCTTTCCTGATGGGAGTGATGAAATATCCTATGTAACTTGCGCAATAGAAGGCTCGCTTCTTGCTAACTACGCCTATGACATGCTGAAAAAAGAAACTCTCAAAAACGATCCTACTTTTTTGCTTAAAGAGATCCATTGTGTAGGCATTGATAAAAAGACATTTTCCGAATGTAAAAAACACGCTTTGCTCATTGAATCAGTCCAATTTGCAAGAGACCTTATCAACGGTAATGCAGATGATGTAACACCAGAGCTTTTAGCCTCCCATGCAAAAGAGATGGCAGGGTCTTCTTTGAAAGTGAAGGTGTTACACGAAAAAGAGCTCGAAAAAGAAAAGATGGGACTTCTTCTTGCCGTGAATAAGGGATCTAATAAAAAGCCAGCATTGATTGTTCTAGAATATAGGGGCGATCCCGATTCTAAAGACATCACGGCAGTTGTAGGTAAAGGGATCACATACGATACAGGTGGGCTCAACCTTAAGATTTCAGGATCGATGGAGACGATGAAATGTGATATGTCAGGCTCTGCTGTAGTACTGGGTGTTTTGCAAGCAGCCAAAAATTTGTCTTTAAAGCGCAATATCATCGGAGTCATTGCATCGGCTGAAAATGCAATAGGTCCCGATAGCTGCAAGCCAGGCGATGTATACGTAAGCCATGGGGGCAGATCAGTAGAGATCAATGATACTGATGCGGAGGGGCGCCTTGTGCTTGCCGATGCGCTATCTTATCTTCAGACCCATTATAAGCCCTCACGTATCATAGATCTTGCCACTCTTACTGGAGGGATCGTTGTAGCTCTTGGTGAGGCCGCCTCAGGGATGTTTTGTAATGATGATAAAATGGCTCTTCAGCTTACTGAGGCGGGGGATAGGACCTTTGAAAGGGTATGGCGCATGCCATTATACCCTGAATATAAAGAGGCTCTAAAATCCTCAATTGCTGACATGAAAAATTCTGGAGGAAGAAAAGGATCACCTTGCACTGCCGCGGCGTTTCTGCATGAGTTTATTCATAAAGGGACTGCTTGGGCTCATTTAGATATAGCAGGGACAGCCTTTCTTTCCGAAACGAAGGTTTATCATCCAACAGCAGCGACCGGCTGCGGGGTTAGACTGCTTATAGATTATATAGAGGCTCTATGAAACGAAAAAAAGAGGCTCTTCAGTTTAAAGTAGAACCTATAGATCATGGTATTACCCTTCTTGCCTTTTTAAAGAAGATGTGCCCCGATGTATCGTCAGTAAAAAGTTTAAAGCGTGCGATTGAAGCCAAAGAGTGTCTTGTCAATGGCAGAGTTGAGTTTTTCTCCTCCTACAAATTAATGAAAGGGGATGTAGTAGAGCTAAGAACATTGAAAGCTTCCTCGCATGAAGATGCGAGTATAGAAACAGTCTTTGAAGATGCAGATCTACTTGTTATCAATAAGCCCGCAGGTCTTGTTAGTGACGCAGAGGGGATTGCACAGAAGATAGGATATACTGGGAGTTTATCTCTTATTCATAGGCTAGATAAAGATACTTCAGGGCTTCTCATGCTTGCAAAAAGCCCCAAGATGCAGCAGGCGATGAAGGATCTTTTTTCTAAAAAGCTAGTGCAGAAGTATTATCTGGCGCTTGTAGATGGATCTATTTCTAAAAAAAGTGGAGTGATCGATAACTTCCTCGGTAAAAAAGGGAGCTATCAAGGGCAGACTATCTATGGAGCAGTATCTGAAAAAGAAGGGGAGAGGGCGATTACAAATTGGCGCCATCTAGAAAAGGGGCTGCGCTGCTGTCTTCTTCTCTTAGAGCCGAAGACGGGAAGAACTCATCAGCTAAGAGTGCATCTAAAAGAAATGGGTCATCCGATACTTGGCGATTATCAATATTCCAAAACCTTCGTTTGTCAGGTTTTGCCATCCCGTCAAATGCTGCATGCATGGTGTCTTCATTTTATCCACCCGATAACGAAAGAGGAGCTACAGATCATAGCCCCTCCACCTGATGATTTCATTACTCTGGCCGAGCCTCTTAAAGTGAGTCTACATGTCGCATCCGATCGAGCCTTTTTACAAGAAGTAATAAAACGATCGCAGGGATAAAGGTCGCGATTACAAATAGATTGAAAAATTCGCTTAGCTTGAAATCTGTCATGTAGCCAGCGAGCAGTCCCCCTAAGTAGAACGCCACTCCTATGCAGAAATACCATACTCCTACGAGCATAGCTGTGTATTTATGAGGAGAGAGATGGGTAATCAGAGACAGGCCAATCGGGCAGATTAGCATCTCTCCAAGCGCCATAAGAGCGTAAGCAGAGAGCAAATAACCAGGGCTTAGTAAGCTAGAGATAGCCCCTACTGGAATCTGTATAGAGCCCAGTGTCATAATCACAAAACATAACCCCATCGCAAAAAGACTGAGCGCGCATTTCATAGGAGGCGAAGGGTCTTTTTTTCTTTTGACTAGATACTGATAAAGAAAGGCTAGAGGAAATGCGAGCACTATAAGATAGATGCTTTCAGCAGAAAGCAGCCAGGAAGGGGGCATTTCAAAGCCAAACAGGTTTCTATTAGTATAACGTAGTGCAAAAAGAGTCATAGACGATCCGCCCTGATTATAAGCCATCCAGAATAGGATCGAGAAAAAAGCGAGGATCAAAATGACGAAGATTCTTTGCTTTTCTTTTTTTTGTAGCTTGCCAAAGTGATTAGAATTTTTGTTTCTGGATGCTTGTCTTGTATGCATGTCAGCAAGAAGGGGCGATGTTGCTATCTTGTGGAAGGGGATCAGACCTATGAGCTGAACACATCCGGCTACAATAAAGGCAATATTCCAATGTTTATCCTCTCCAAATACTCCAAGTATGATCAAAGCTAAAAACACACCGATATTTACTGCAGAGTAGTAAATGGTGAAACCACCATCTCTTAGGTTCTGCTTATTCTTGTAGATGTGCCCTAGTATCGCATACACGCTCGGGGTAAAGACGGCCCCGCCGATGGCTATAAACACCAAAGCGACATATAAAAGGGACAGAACCCCTGTAGAGATAAAAAAACAGCCTATGGCTGTGCTTATACATCCCCAAATCACAGGAAGCCTATATCCTAGTCTGTCAGCGATGTAGCCTCCCAGCACGGGAAGGACAAAGGCCACCCCTGTAAAAATACCAAAAAGGTTGTCTGCACGTTTATCAAGAAAATTGTGAGATTGGACTAGATATAAAACAAGAAGGTTACCAATACCCCAAAAAGCGAACCTCTGGCACATCTCCGTCAGTGCGAGCAGGTACATCTCTTTAGGGTGTGCTGCTTTAAAAAAAGATCTTCCCATGATAGTCCTCAAATAAATAGTAATACTTATTTGAAACGTACCAATTATTTATAAAATTGTGTATGATTATTTTATTTAAAGACGGATTATATGGACTCTGTTCTTATAGTAAAAACTTCCGCAATTGGTGATGTGGTACAGACCTTTGGTGTGCTGGAGTATTTACGTAGGCGATTTCCTCACGCTAAAATTGACTGGGTAGTAGAAAAGGGCATCAGTAGCCTTCTTCTTGCCCATCCCTATCTTAATGATGTCATCATCTTAGACAGCAAGCGATGGAGAAAATCTCCTTTTGCAAAATCTGAGCGCTTCTCTATGCAAGCTTTTGCAGAAAGATTACAGAGAACAACTTATGATGTAGTATTCGATTTGCAGGGAAATACCAAGTCAGGTCTGATAGACTTCTTTTGCAAAGCCCGTCATAAAGTAGGTTTCGGAAGAAAGTCAGTGGCTGAGATCCCTAATCTTCTTTTCACAAATCATAAGATCGAGATCGATAGGTCTTCCAGTATTTATGATCAGTATTTATCACTTGCTAAAAGCTATTTTCAAGATACAGAGCCTTTCCTTCCCAAAGGTGTTTCTTTGCGTATCACTGAGCAAGAGAGAGAAAGACTACAAGCTGTTTTATCTCTGAAAGCTTTGCGCTCACCTTTGAAATTTATGGTCGCGCTAGGATCAAACTGGGAGAATAAACGGATTTCTGAAGAAACCTCCCTCACACTAATTTCCACAATTGCTAAAAATCATAACGCAAGTTTTTTGGTTGTATATGCAAGTGAGAGTGAAAAGCAAAAAGCAGAGAATCTTGTAAGAGCTCTACCTGATCAATGTGTTGCAATCGGAGAGATGAGCTTGCCCTTCTGGCAAGCGCTAATGGGCTCTATGAAGGGAGTCATCTCGATGGATTCCGCAGCGCTTCATTTAGCTGCGACAACATCTACTCCCACATTTAGTGTTTTTGGTCCTTCCTCAGCAAGAGCGTATAAGCCTGAAGGAGACCAGCATCATGCAGTCCAAGGCAGCTGTCCTTATGGCAAGACTTTTGCTAAAAGATGCCCTATTCTTAGGAGCTGTAAAACAGGCGCCTGTATCAAGTCTCTGAATGCCAAAGATCTCTATGAGAGCTTTAGTCAGTGGCATAAGAATCTACAAGCTTTAGAAGGCTGTCAAAATCAATGTGGGATTCAACAACTGCTATAGCTTCTTTAATTTTTTCCTGATCTTCTTTCCGAATCTTTGCCGTATGATTCGATAGCATCTGCATAGCCACATGGCTATGGACATTGGCATACAGCATGGGTATGTTCGCTTTTTTGATTTGCTCTATGATAAAGTGTCTTGGAGGATGCTCTCCAGTAAGCACAAGGCCGGCTCCAAGGTCATCGCCTGGGGAATTGTGCTTGATTTCCCACTGCTTGGTGAGTGTTGCTAGGATGATATCTTCTCTGTTTGCAGGGGTGATGATGATCTGATGGGGGAGTATCATCTCTCTAAATACATCGACCGATGTTGCTACAAGTCTTATTGTCTCAAAATGTCTCAGTCTATGTTCTTCGCCGGTGATCAGAGACGTATCAAAAAGTAGCTCCAGGTCTTGCATAGTAGGGGTGCTTAAAAAAGCGTCGTAGGGTATGCAGCCGAGCAGCGGAACATCCCATTTCTTTAACGCCTTTTTCATGTAATGGGTGATCATCTCCCGTTTTTCTTCTTTGACTCGATTGAGGATCACACCCATGACTTTGATTCTATAGTGATCACATAGCATCTTATTAAGCGTTAGCTCATCAAAAGAGGAACCAAGACCTCCCGATGCAATCAGAACAACAGGCAGGTTAAGAAGACTTGCTACCTGGGCGTTATTGAGCTGTATGATCGATCCAACCCCTACATGACCGGTTCCTTCTACCACCATGAAATTATTTTTTTTACTAAGCTTATCAAAGCTTGTTTCGATCTTGGCTTTAAGATCATGGCAGTGGATTTTATGGTCTAGGAAGTCTTTAGTAAATCCGGAAGGGATGAGCACCGGGCTCATATATTCGTAAGGGTCTTTTAGTTTGAAATGCTCTTTGAAAAGCACGACGTCCTTATCGACAAATTCCCCATCTTCAACTTCGATATGCTCTTGGCCGACAGGCTTCATGAAGCCTGTTTTGATGTTTCGTTTATGCAGCCCTGCTACAAGACCCAAACACGTTGTTGTCTTACCGACATTCTGTCCTGTAGAGGCTACGAAAAAACCTTTGCTCGCCATGAGGCTTTATCCTTCTTTATTCTCCTCACATATAGCGCATGGGTGGAGATATTGGCGAGTTAAAGTTATAGACAAAGAACTTAGATGAGAAAACATAAGAAATGAAAAACTCTCTAGATAGGCCTGTATAATGATGGCTTTGTTTTGAAACTTTTTTCATTACATAAGTAACTGAATACCAATTGAATTCTTAACTCTTAAAATCATTAACTACGCAGATCTAACGCCTGTAGATTTTATTTTTAGAGCTAAAGGGGTAGACAATTCTTTACTTTTAATAGAATATTAATGTTTACTTTTGCAATACAGTAAGACTGTAAGCATCCCGCATGGCACGTCCATGTGGCCACCACGGATTCCGTATCCGTGGTTTTTTTTTGGAGTGAAATATTGGAACACGAAAGAATCATTTGCTTTGTCGACGGATTTAATATGTACCATGCTTTAGACGATTTAAAGCAACCTCATCTTAAATGGTTAGATTTGAGGTTACTGTTTAGTCGTCTGATTCGTGCAAAATCTCAAATAATTACTCAAATTTTATTTTTTCAGCTTATCCAACATGGAAGCCAGAATCTTACTTTAGACATCGTCAATACGTTAAAGCTCTATCTGCTCACGGAGTAACTCCAGTTTTAGGTCAGTTCAAAAACAAACCTAGAAAATGTTTAAAATGTCGCACTGAATGGGTCAGTCATGAAGAAAAAGAAACAGATGTTAATTTAGCTCTTGCATTGCTCGATCTTGCATATCAAGATCGTTACGATCATGCTTTTCTGTTGACTAGGGACTCAGACCTTGCTCCTGCTGTACGCAAGGTAAAAAAGAAATTTCCTAACAAAAAAATATCGGTGTTTGCTACATACAACTACCGCCATAGCTCAGAATTAATACAAGCTTGTGATGGATATAAAACTATCGAACACAAGCACATTTCTACATCCCTATTTCCAGAAAAAATATACGACGCAGGAGGAAACCTAGTAGTTTGCCGTCCTCCAGCGTACGCACCACCAGTCGAACTTATCCAAAAATTAATGAAAAAGCCACTCTTAGACGTTTCATCTTAAGGTGATTTAAGCTGAAACTGTCCTGCTGCCACTATTGGTGTGAGCAGGATCTTTCGGTATTTTATACAGCTGCTGGAGCAGTACTTTTTATTCTTAAAATGACGTCTTGCCAGAATTGCGCCCTTTTTCTCGCTTCTTCAACAAGTGCCACATTCTGCTTTTGGTATTGGTCAATCCTTGTCCCTTTAGTTACTGTGCAAATTCCCTCTGCATTGATATTTGCATCTGGATTAAAGCCTTCTCCACAAAGCGTATTGTATTTTCCATTTTCAAAATCATACTCTCTACGAGCTGCTTCCTGTGCTGCGTTTTGAGCGTCATACGTAGCTCTTAAAGCTGAATCTGCAGTGATTGCGATATCGGCAAAAGAGTTAGCTTCTTGACTAATTAAAGCTTTATAGCGATTTCCAATAGTGATTAACTGATCTAAGGCGTCTAAACTGCCTAGTTGGCCAGGGATTGCTATTTGGGCAGGATCTATGCTCAAGATTTCTCTTCTTTGCGCATCATCTAACTCAGTACTCTTAATGGATCTGCAAACAGCGGCTCCAGCGAGTATTTCCTGCTGCTTGGCAGCAAAGAATGTACGCCATTTTGCATCAATGGGTCCGCTAAATCCAGTATTCCCACGAAGAACTCTAATTTCTGATAAGCATCCTTCGATTGCTGCGATATTCGCGGCTTTTGTGGCAGCTGTTGCTTCACCGCTTTCGAAGAATCTAATTTCGCTCTCGATATCCTGACGTCTTGGTCTTAGAGCTTCTATAATCATTTGAGGGATTTCGTTAGCGATTTCTTTATATAGGGATTTATATTGGCTAACGAACGCAGAGCTTGTTGTAGGGTTTATATTTCTTAAATCCTGAATCCAATCTTGGATCGCTCCTCGCACAGTAGCTCTTTGGCCTTCTTTAAGATCTTCAGAATCTGCCAATCTTGCCGCCTCTGTTGCGAGCGTCCTTGCAGTATCTAAAGCTGCCTTAGTTTCTCTTGTCAGGGCATCAATATGATCGCGAATATGGTATAGCTGATTTCCCTTTGGCACTTGCTCTGTGTGTTGACTTAAGAATTGCGGAAGGAATGTAAGAAGAGGCGCTACTTTGTTGTTGTTTATGTCAGCCAAAGCGAAATGAGTAGTAGCCTGTTCTGCATCACCTGCAGCTCGTCTAGCTTTATCTCTAAGAGACTCACCAGGTAGTGCTTTATCAGTTTGGATTTTTGCTACAACGAGATCAGCGCTTCTTTTAAACTCTTGGGCTTGACCAAGAATGTTTACTAACGGTTTAAAAGCTACTTGATAGATAACCTCAGCGTTATCAATGTGGCCTTTAGATACTCTAAAATCTTTTATCACACCTGTGCAGAGATCAGAAATTTGGCTGTGAATAGCATCTGTTTGCTGTTGTGCGGCTGTTCCATTTTCTCTGTCTATTTCTGAAATTGCTCTAATAGTAACATTAGTGTCTTCAAGTAGTTTCGGGGCTTCACCAACTATATTTTGAGTACCAAGAATACGTGCAATTTCTTGGTATTGAGCTTTAATAGGATCGAATTCTCTATGTGCAGCAGCTAAATTGTCACTTAGTGCTCGTCCAGCATTGGTGACTTCCTCCAAAACCTTAGCTCTTTGTGTAGAGGTAATGGCTTTTGCGGCTTGTGCTTGAGCGAGCAGGTCTTGTGCAGAAGCTAATTGAGTCTTTAGCGCTTCAAGGTGCGGTAGGAGATTAATAGTAGTCGTCATAGCAGGGATAAGTTCCCTTGCTCTTGCGGCGAGTGTTTGTGCATCAACAACTTTTGCCCGCATTTCACGAAGTTTACTTTGTATTTCAGAATTTTGATTCGTTCCAAATGCCGGCAGTGCTTTGTCGTTATATGCCTGTCTCGCAAGTAATGCTTTTGCTTCTGCAGCAGTAGCTTCAGTGTTTGCTGCATCTCTTATTCTACTTAGTTCAGCAAGTTTGGCATCAAGTACTAGATCAGTTCTTGCATGAACCGTATCAAATAAGCCTTTTTTTGTTGATACGTTTCCATTATGTTGTGTTGTTTCTTTTAGGTTTTTTTCTATTGCGAATGAGATTTCTGTAAGGTTGGTAATATCGGTCATAGGTTGCACTGCAGCTGTTGCAGCTTGAATGTTTACTTCTGCCTGAGTAGCCGATTGCTCGATTTGATTAACCATTTGAATTAGTGAAGCATGTAAACGAAAAGAAGGATCAAGAAGCTCTCTTGCTTCTTCGAGTATTGCTCTAATTTCAGCTGGCAATCCTCTAATTCCTGCAATAAGTGCATTTGCTCTAGCAATTTGTTGTCTTGCTAAAGTAATTTTTGCAGCAGGGGATGTTTGCAAAAATGCCCCATGTTGTAGGTGTAAGGTGAGATCTCGTGAAAATCCTGTTATCGAGCCTATTATATTTGATCGATCATATTTTTCTCCTGCTGTCTTTAGATGAGCTTCGATGGCGTTATGTGCATTCCACTCTCTTCTGCAACGACAAATACAAGAAATGCAATTGGCAACACGGTCCACTCCACTTCTTACGATACCTACGCCGCCGTCTTGTATTGTTCCAGTTATTGTTCCAGCTACTTGCCAAACACGGGCTCTAGTAGCGGGAGGAAGAGCTGCGCCGATTACAATAGCGGTAGCTGCAGTAACAGCTGCAGCAGTCATTAGAGCAGGAGCTAAGCCCACAGATGTTGTTTCAGCTTGAGGGGCTGGAGATGGGCTAACTAAGGGAGATGGAATGATTGAAGAAGTAGGGTTTACCATAATTTTAATCCTTATAATTATTTAATAGTTTAGTAATTGCAATTATTGTATCAATTTTACTTGTTAAATTAAATATAAGTATTATTTTAATTTGTATCTGATGTCTTTTCAAGATGGTTTGTAGTAATTTTTTCAAAAAAGTGGGGTGGCCTAGGAGATTTTGCCATAAACACTCCCTGGCTATTATAAGCTAACTATACTTAAGGTTTAAAATATCTTTTATAGAAAAGCTTGTTTCAGTTTTACAAAATCCATTTATTAGACATAGTATAAATTATAAATATTTAGCTAATTGGTTTTTTTTGTTGTTTACTGGTTTATTTAAATTTAATTAAATTATAATTTCTTTTAAACTAAGTTAATTTAATCGAGGTGTCTATGAGCGTAAGTAATGTTACTCTATCTAAAACCTATCCCACTTTTACTAGGGTATTTGAAGAATTCGGGAATATCGGAGAAAAGCTTCCTGTAGTTTCTATTATACACGCCCTAGCGCAAGGGAAGATTGCAGGTGCCTGCACTCTTGCTCTCCTAGTGCTACCTCATAAAAAATTCCCTCAACAGAGCGTTATAGAATGGGTCAAAGTTCATTGTCCTAAGCTTCGCCCTAACGCTTTAGATAAAGCTAAAGACCTGGTAAATAAGGAAGACTTGAAGTCATACCTTTCTGGTCATGCCACAGGCGCCTTTGATGCTGCAGGGGAATATGGAAAGTAGTGTCTACGTAATATCAATCGTTGCGATAGCCTCACTTGTAGCTATGAGCCGCTATGTCGCGCTTAAACACGATGCATATGACATTTCTAGAGGGATAGGCCTTGGGCTTTTAGTAGGATCAATAGCTGCAATCGTTTCTTATAAATTCGATTCGTAAAGATTTTTAAATGAGCCTTCCATCAGATGGCTTAGGGTCTGCAGAGTTTCTTCGAAAATCTCCACATCGGGCTTTAGAGTCAAAAGCTCTTCTTTAGAAAACCATTTAAGTTCTCCACTCGCTAAGAGTTCTGGGTGTTCAACACCGCCACAAGGGGTAGAGACGTAGACAAGATCGATGTGTTGATGGGCAGGTTTGTCTTTATAAGCCGGTATGTTCTCTAAAAGACAAAGATAGGGCCTTTCAAAGCTTGTGGCATTGAACCGCTCGACCCAGAGGTTCTCTTGAGGGATGATCCGGATTTCAAGGCCTGTTTCTTCAAGGGCTTCCCTTTTTGCACATTCAACAGGTGTTTCATTCTCTTCTGTATGACCACCAGGAGGGAGCCACTTTTGCAGTTTCTTATGGAAAATAAGAAGGGTTTTATCGTCTTTAAAAATGTAAGATGTCGCTGTGAAGTGCTTTTCCATGAGAAACTCCTGTTTATTATGAGATACTTGCTCACATAATATCCTTAAGTCAGTTTCTAGATCTAGAGAGAAAGAGGCTCTTTCTGGTATGTTTTTCTCTTTAAAATTTTAGGTGATTGTATGAAAAAATTCGATGAGCTCATGGAAGTGGCTGCCATATTAAATGGTCCAGAAGGATGTGCCTGGGACCGGAAACAAACCTTTTTTAGTCTCCAGCCCTATGTCTTAGAAGAAGCTCATGAAGTAATCGAAGCGATCGACTCGCAGCAAGATGATAAGATCGTTGAGGAGCTGGGCGATCTTCTCTATACCATTATATTTTATGCGAAGGTGGCAGGGAAAGAGGGTCGCTTTTCTATGGAAGATATCATCGATACCGTCAAAGAAAAGCTGATTCGCCGCCATCCCCATATTTTTGCAGGTCAAAAGATCGAGACAGAGGAAGAGCTAGAGAAGAACTGGGAAAAGATCAAAAGTGAGGAAAAGGGCAAAGAGAAAAGAGCTCATGCTTTTGATGGGATCCCTCCGACCATGCCACTTGTTGCTAAAGCGCAAAAGATGCTCAGAATCATGATGAAAGCTTCCTTCCCACTTTTTTCAGATAGAATGAAAAAAGTGTATTCTGAGCAAGACCTTGGTGAGGAGTTTTTACATCTAGTGTGGCTTGCAGAGCAAAATGGGCTCGATGCTGAAAGCGCTATGCGTAGAGCTCTTTCCTCAAAGGAAGAGAGTTTTCGCAATAAGTCTTAAGGATAGCTGGAGATACTCTGTAAAAAAACGACATGTTTTTTGTGTACTAAATTTTTTGCGTACACTAATCTAACCATTCTGAAACAGAAGGTTTTTTTTATGAAATCTGCGAGTACATGGAGTGCACTGTGCGCTTTTTCCTTAATCTCTGCTGGAGTTTACGCAGATGTCCGTCCGAAGAATTTAGAAATCGACAGACATTGGAGCGTCCTTGCAGAGTATGTCTTCATGGAAAGATCTCATGTTGATAATCGCAGGATTGTTAAAGATTCTTCAGATCTTCGTTGTGTAGATGGATGTCCATCAACGGTGGTCATTTCATCAAAAAATCTTGTTAATGACTTTGGATATACATCAGGCGGAAGAATAGGCCTTTCTTATAAACCGGATACGAAATCGATATATCAAACAAGGTTTATGTATATCACGCCATGGACAGCATCTAAGACAGTCCATGGAAATGACACGCTTTCCTTTCCCTTCCACACAGATACTTTCACCGAAGATTATAATTATGCTGAAAAGGCAAAAGCTCATCTTACCTCGCAGTTTTATACCTTCGATTTGAACTACTGGAGAAATTCTGCACGACGTGGCATCGATTACTTTGTGGTTTCTGGAGTTTTTGGAATCAGATTCTTCCATCTACAAGAAAAGCTCAATCTTGCCTTTTATAATGACACAGTAGAGGGGACTACAAAGAGTAATTACAACGCCAAAACGCAAAACGATTCGATCGGAATACAGGGTGGTTTTAACCTCCAAATGAATCCCTACAAGCATCTTAGTTTTGATTTTTTAGCGCTTGGGGGCCTTGGACTCAATAGAGCTTATGAAGATGTGTTTTTAGGCGATGTTAACAATACTGTAATCATTAGAGAATTCACCAAACAAAATGGGACAAGCGTTGTATTTGCAGATACTGCTCTTCAGGTGGGGTATCAATTCGTCCCTTGTATGAATATGCATATAGGTTATCAGCTGTTTTACGCCTGCGGTCAAGCGCTAGCTCCGCAACAGCTTAGCTTCAGCGTCAATCCTTTAAACGAGCGTTTTATCGATACTGGCTATGTGATTATTCACGGGCTGCTGGTGGGATTCAACTTCGACTTCTAAGAAAAGAACACCGGAGATGGCTAAAGGCACAATCCAAACCCTTATGGCTGCTACCTTCCGGTCCTGACCTGGTTCGGGCCGTCTTGTTCCAAGAGGTCCCCGGTGAAGGCGTCAGTATAGGAGATTGTTGAGATTGAGAAAAGCTTTTCTTTTTAAAATATATATTTGATGGGTTAGCCTTGAAATATGAGAGACCGCTCATTGCCAGTCTTCTATTGAGCTCTGTTTTATACCCTAAATACTACTTATTTACGAAATTTTCCCCTTTATAATGTCTCGAGGAAATTTCGTTTTTTTATTCCGCGATCTAAATCATTGATAATCATAATGATATCTTCCTGTTTTTGATTTTATTGCCTTATTTGCGATTAATTAGATTATGTAATTTAATTTTATATAAAAATTATAAATTTTTATAATTGAAAGTGTTATTAATTTTGATTTATTGTACAATATATTCTGATAATATTTTTAATTTAATAAAGGAGTTAATAACATGACCTCGTTATCTACAATTAATAGTCAAAATCCAATATCCACTACTGGAGCAATAAATCGCTCGAGACCTACAATCAGCCCTAGGAACCTGCTAATTACAACATTAGCATTAGCCATTTTAGGCACAACATGTGCGCAAGCAAGGCCAACACCAACTATCGAAACTTGCCTACATATGAGACATCCTACTCTAGATTCTGTTGATCCTTTTTCAGAGAAGTTTGCGGCTTTACAGACGCTAGAAAAAGGTAGTTCCACACTTAAGGAACGACAAGATGCACATAAGACGTTAGCTCAGTATTATGCAGCTACAGGAGATAGTGCCAGAGTAAGGGAGCACGCTAGTAAAACAGGAGACTCTAAATTTGAAAGCGATATTATCAGGTATAAAGCAACATTTCCTCAAATTCATTTTAGCTTTGGCGATAGAGAAGTCAGACGGCAGAATTTAGAACTTTCATCTCTAGAGAATTTATTGCTTTCAGCTGCACAGGTCTCTTTTCCTCCAAGTTTAGACAAAGCACTTCTTCTTACCACTTATAGAGATAGCCTGTGTTTCATATATAATTGGGAATATGAAGCTTCTCAACGCGATAGCGATAGAAATATAGGTGTTGGCCATAGATTTAATCTAGGGGATACTAAGTCTATTGCCAGAAGCGACATGACACCTGAGACGGTAGGAATTCCTCCAATAGAAGATGCATCCTCCCCTCCATCAGCAATTGTAGAAAGCAATTTAGACACAACAGCCCTTACAAGAAGGCAAGAGCAGGGAGCTACCGCCATTATTGAAAGACCTCAAGAGCAGTATGATCAATGTTTCCCAAATGCATCTTTAACACAAAGAGAGCTTCCAATATGCGTTGCTCAACCTGAATGCGATCCTTCAGAAGCTCCTACAAATTCAGGTGTTTTTGCGGGTTTATCTAATTTTGGAACTAGTGTTTTGCCACCACTTGCAGCTCTAGTATTTAATAGGTTTGCCCCTGGTTTAGCAACTGCTGCAGTGCGCACTGTTTCTGCAGTCGCCTCAAATGTATTTCAAGCCATCGGTTGCCCTACTAGAAGACAAAGAGCAGAGGCGCTAGTTGAAGAAGAAGCTCCACAGGATGATACAGCTGAACAAGTCCAAGAAGCCCCTGCGGTTGATCAAGTGCCACAGGCTCTTACACTCGAAGAAGTGGCAGCAAGAAAAGAAGAGCTACAGGCTCGTTTACAGGAACTACGAGGGCCTACTGGATTTGATGGTCAAATCAATACAGCATGGGAGCAGTACATAGATGCAAAAAAGAACTACGCAACACTCTTGGCACTGCAAGTTCATTGTGTAATGGATAATTCTAACAAGCTTGAAGAACACGAAGCTCGTACAATCGATGCGCTTCATCCTAGAGAGGGAGATAGTGAGTTAGACAGAATGATAAATGGTTTAATGGAGCGCGTCCAAGAGTTTACACGTGATGATCCTTTCCTAGTATGGGATCATATTGGAGGAGTAGACGATGCTTCCAAAGTAAGGGATCGTGCTTATGAAAATTACAGGGGATTAGATCAGGAACGTCTCCAAATTCAAGGGGAATTACAGACGCTAGTCTAAATCCTCTTTTGAGGATCTAGCAAGCTTGCTATATAATGAAGAGATACCTTAGTTAAGGTTGCGTTGTTAAGCAAAGATTTCCTCGAAATTGTTGAAATACCATTATTAAGGCCCCTGTAAAGGGGCCTTAATATATTACTTAAGATACTGTCCAGATTTGGAAGCTTTATTCTGATTTGATATAACACGAAGCTTTTCTAGCTTTGTACCAGGGAAGAATGTAGCTAAAATCTTTGCGGCATCTTGTCCCTGTTTCGCCATAAGGCCTGCTGAATAAAGGCAAAGCCCTGTTCCATGACCTTGTCCATATCCTTTAAACGTCACAGCTTCTCCTTTTACTTCGAGAGTAAAGTCGTTGCTTTTCAGTTTTTGCTCGCCAAGCGCTTTTTGCAAAGCAAAGAAATCGATATCTTGAGAATTTGTTCCATCAGAGAGTTTCACTGCGTAGACTTTGCCTGAATTTTTTTCAGAGAAAAGAGAGATCTTAGAGATCTTATGAAGATCTGCGATATGAGCTAGCTGATCTCTTGTCACTGTAAAAGACCATCCAAGTTTCTGTCTGTCAGATTCAGCAAGAGGTATTTCTACTCCCGATGGCGATGCTACATTCTTTCTGAAAATGGATGCATAGTCGGCTGTTTTGCCTGCGCTATTTTCTGTCCATGTGGCAGCAAAGGGTGCATTTTGGAAGGTTAGGATCGCATGGCGTGTGCTGGAGATCGCATCTTCGAGTGCCACGTTTTGTAGTGTCGCTCCATGGCCTTTATAATCTACATCTTGAGCTTTTACATGATAGAGCTGGTTTGCTGGTTTTTTGCTGACCATGTTGTAGAGGTTTGTACGAGCAACCACAGCTAGAGCATTAAGAACTTCTTGATCCACTTCTTTTGTGAACTCAGGAGCGAGTGTCGATCTAAGATAGCTTTCTGCATCTACTTCATTTATCACAGTAAAACGTCCGTCTCTGTCATAGATCTCGACGCACCCTCTATATTGTATGCCATTGACAAGGATCGTAGTATCCGAGTCAACTGGAACGACTCTAATATGGAAAGTTCCTGGAATGCGCTCACCCCATTTGATCCCTGCTTTTTCATGGATTACGCGGTCTTTTTTAGAAAAGGTACCATTGGAAATTACAAAGTTATTTAAGGGATTGCAAAGCTGGTATTTTCCTTTAGCCTCGAGCAGCAGGCTCTCTTTGTTTTCAGCAAGGAGCACTCGGACTGTTGCAGGTTTGTGCTTTTGGGAAACATCCATTGGTATCTCATAAGCAAATGAGCTTGGAATATAGAGTGCTGGGGATGCAGCGATGAGCAGCCCGGCGCATAATAGTGTTTTAACTTTCATGGGTTTTCTCCGGAATTAAATTTTGCAGGTATACTGCGTCCTAAATGTTCATAGGCTGACTGAGTGACTTCTCTTCCTCTAGGGGTTCTTTTTAAAAAACCCTGCATGATGAGATAAGGCTCGTACACATCTGAGAGTGTGTCTGCTTCTTCACCGATTGCGACAGCAATCGTGCTGATGCCAACAGGTCCTCCCTTATAATGATCCATAATGATTTCTAGGATTTTTTTATCCATTTCATCAAGTCCTTTATGGTCGATGGCAAGCATCTGGAGGGCTTTCTGTACAGTGAGTTTGTCAGCTTGTGTGTTTGTTTTGATTTGCGCATAGTCTCGTACCCAGCGAAGTAAGTTGTTTGCGATACGAGGGGTGCCTCTAGCTCTTAAGGCTACTTCTTTAGCCCCTTCTTCATTCAGAGTAAGACCGAGTATTTTCGATGAGCGCATAATAATGCCTTGCAGTGTGGCTGCATCGTAATAGTCAAGTCTGCAAGAAAAAGGAAAGCGGGATCTCATAGGACCTGTAAGAAGTCCCATGCGAGTGGTGGCGCCTATTAAAGTAAATTTGTTGAGTTTTACCTGTACAGATCTTGCGCTTGGCCCTGAGTCAATAACAAGGTCGAGGGCAAAGTCTTCCATAGCAGGATAAAGGTATTCTTCAATCACTCTGCTGAGTCTGTGGATCTCATCGATAAATAAGATGTCACCTTCTTTTAAGTTCGTGAGAAGTCCTGCAAGATCGCCTGCTTTTTCAAGAACTGGCCCTGAGGTCACAACGAGATTTGTTCCCATAGTTTTTGCAATGATGTTGGCAAGAGTTGTCTTGCCAAGACCTGGCGGTCCATAGAAAAGACAATGGCTTAGGGGCTCATTTCTTTGTTTTGCAGCTTCGATGATAACTTCGAGTCTTTCTCGAATGCTATCCTGTCCCTGGAAATCGCGCAGTGTTTGCGGACGAAGGGGAACTTCAAAAGTTTCATCGGGCTTTGTCCAAGAAGATTCAATATAAGGCTGGGTCATGTCCACCTAAGTTATAGGCCATACTATGAAAACTGTAGCAAGAAAACTAATTCAAACGCTATATCTAATGCATTCTAGTGAAAAAAAACCAAGGTGTCAAATTATGAGTCTTCAATCAGATCGTTGGATTCGCCAAAAGGCAGAAGAAGAAGGCATGATCGAACCATTTGTCGGATCGCAAGTGCGTTTTGAGAAAGGGGAGAAGATCATTAGTTATGGTCTATCAAGTTATGGCTATGACCTAAGAGTGTCGAACGAATTTAAGGTTTTTACCAATATTTACAATTGCATTGTCGATCCGAAAAATTTTAGCGATAATTCTTTTGTTCATATGGAAGTGGATGAATGTATTATTCCTCCTAACTCTTTTGCATTAGCTAGAAGCGTAGAATATTTTAGAATACCTCGAGATGTTCTGACGATTTGTATTGGTAAATCAACATATGCCAGATGCGGGATCATCGTCAATGTAACCCCATTTGAACCAGGTTGGGAAGGGTATGTAACACTTGAGATTTCTAATACAACGCCCCTGCCTGCGAAGATCTACGCAAATGAAGGTCTAGCCCAGGTTCTTTTTTATAGAGGAGCGGAAGTGTGTGAAACTTCTTATGCAGATCGTGGTGGTAAGTACATGAATCAGGTGGGAATTACCCTTCCTGTTGCATAAGAGATAGTGTAACATACTGAAATAAAATACTTTAGCGTGTGTCTTTCGTTTTTGTGGAAAAAAAATGTGTCTTACCACAGAATCAAGAAGACGGCATTTGAAACCCCAGAACCATTCCCTATGCGGCAAGTGAAAGATACACGCTTTAAAACACCTATTTCCAGAGATAGAGATACCTCAGCATTCTCCTGGCTCGGCTTTTGCAAAAAGTCGTGGTGGGTTCTTATGTTTTGTAGTGGCTGTCTTGCTATCTATGCGCAAGGGATGCAAAAAAAATCACTTGCTTGTGTTGATCTCAAAAATAGAATAGAAAAGCTTCAGTGGGAAAGGGATCTGTCTCTGAAGACTCAAGAAGATCTGCAGTTGCAGATCAGTTCCCAAAATGACCCAGATTGGATCGAGCTCACTCTGATGAAACAACTCGGTGTTGTTCCTGAAGGTCAGAGGAAAGTGTTTTTTAAAAAGGATGAATAGGTAACCAAAGACTTTGGCCACAGCTCTATTATTCGCAGCACTCATCGTGTTTCTTTTATGCCTTGGTTTATTTTCTGGCGCTGAAACAGCTCTTTTTTCTCTATCTTCATCACAAGTGAAATCCTATCGCAGCGATCCCGATAAGCGTAAGCAGACCATTGCGATGCTTTTGCAAAAGCCGCGCGATCTACTCATAACGCTTATTATACTCATTATTATTATGAGTATCTTAGTTCAGAATACCATTTCTTCTATGTTTGGAGAGCATGCGGGATGGGGGATGAGTGTCGGCGTTCCTTTAGCGCTCAATTTAATTCTCGGTGAGGTAATCCCTAAATCGCTCGCTCTGCCTAATAATGTAAGGCTTTCTTATAAAGTAGCTCCTTATTTATCTGTCTTGCAAAAGATCCTTTATCCCATACGTAAAGTTTTATCCTTTATTACGAGCTTCGTCATACGTATTTTCTTTTTCTTTTTAAAAAAAGAAGAGGAAATTTCTATAGATGAGCTGCAGCATGCGCTCAAAGCCTCCCGTGAACATGGCGTACTACATTCTGATGAAGCAGAGCTTGTTAGGGGGTACTTAAACCTTGAAGAATCCAGTGTGAAAGAGCTTATGCGTCCCAGGGAAGAGGTGATTTATTTTGATCTACATGAGCCTTTAAGTAAGCTCATTCATCTCTTTGTAGACCAAGAGTGCTCTAGGATCCTAGTCTGTAAAGAGGGACTCGATACTTTAGAAGGGATAATATCTAGCAGGCTATTTTTCATGCATAAGGCTGGCATCAAAGAAACTAAAGATCTCTTAAGCATACTTAAAAAGCCGTTTTTTGTACCTGAGGTCATGACAGCTGAAGCTCTTTTAAAACAGATGTATGAAAGAGAAGAGACACTAGCTATTGTTGTAGATGAATATAGCTCTGTCTCAGGGATCATCGCTTTTGAGGACTTAGTAGAGGTGGTCGTTGGAGAGATTGCCGATAGACGCGATACTAAGATGCTCTATACACGTGCTAAAGGGGATGTGATCATTGCAAGTGGTAAGCTCGAGCTTTCTGAGTTTGAAGAAATTTTTCAACATACCCTGCACAGTCAGAATAATATGGTGACAGTTGGTGGCTGGCTCACTGAGCAGCTGGGCGATATCCCTAAAGAGGGAACCAAGTATGTGACAGATGACTTTTTATTTCATGTGCTGGCAGCTGATGCGACACGGATACGCAGGATCTATATTAGAAAGCTCTCTTCGAAGAAAAGTCACTTGGAGGGACGTTAATGCCTTGGGATCCATGGAAGTGGTTTTTATTTCTTACGATCAGCTGCCTGTTCATTCAAGGCTTTTTTGCTATGCTTGAGATGGCCTGCGTCTCATTTAATAAGGTAAAGCTGCAGTATTATGTCAGTAAGAAGCAAAGACGTGCTATATGGCTTAGCTATCTTCTTAAACACCCAGCCCTTCTTTTTGGTACGACACTCATCATGGTGAATGCGGCACTTCTCATCGGATCAGAGTGTTCCAGAAAGTTTTACGTAGCCCTTGGTCTCAGTCCTGACTGGGCGCCGCTCACTCAGGTCTTTTTAGTGCTGATCTTTGCAGAGATCTCACCGATGTTTGCAGGAAGGCGCTATGCAGAGCATGCAGTGAGAATCGGCATTCCTATACTGTATTTTTGTTCTTTGATCTTAAAGCCGTTCATTTGGCTTTTAGATCTATTATGTAAGTCGATTAACAAGCTGTTTGGCAGCTCATCGGAGAGTGGCCTCTACCTCAGCAGAGAAGAGCTGCAAAACATCATAGAAGAGAGGGAAGAGACCTATTCTACCACAGAAGATAAAGACCAGTTCGATGCTGTTGTGTCTAACATCTTTACCTTAAAAAATAAGATTGCAAAAGAGGTAATGACACCGCTTGATAAAAATCTGATGATCCCATCGACAGCAAGCATTGAAAATTTGAGGCTAGCACTCGCAGATCGATATATGCCGTATGTCCCTATCTATCATAAGGAATATAAAAATATTGTAGCGATTGCCTATCCAAGAGACCTATTAAGACTTTCTGACCAAAAGAAAGTCAGAGAAAATGCAAGGTCACCTTGGTTCATCACAGATAGCACTTCCATTTTGCAGATTTTGAAGCAGTTCCGTAAAAACAACCAGAGTATTGCAGTGGTACTCAATGACAGCGGTCATGCAGTAGGTATTCTTACACTCGATGACATCATTGACACGATTTTTGGACGGAAGGATCAGTGGCTTTCAACAGCGGATATAGCCCCCAGAGCTCATCATGTGGTTGTCGATAGAACGTTCCCCGGTGACATGAAACTTAAAGATTTCAATGAGACATTCAAAGTCCATTTAGCCTATGAAGACGCGCAAACCCTTGCGGAAGTTCTTATAAAAGCTCTAGAACATGCTCCTTCTAAAGGGGAGAGTGTCCGTATAGACCAGTTCGAGCTTACCGTCGAAGAGGCCTCGCTTCTTGCGATCAAGACAGTATCTGTGCGTACAGTGTTTTAAGAAAGCTCCCTTATCTGTTTGACAAGGCTCGCTATTATAGCGATCGCCTTATCAATCTCTTCCTTTGTCGTATATCTACTCAAAGAAAATCTCACGGAGCTGCCAGCCCTTGATTTTGCAAGACCCATATTGAGTAAAATACGGGACGGCTCAAGTGAGCCGGACGAACAGGCCGAGCCGTGAGATGCGGCCACGCCATGCAAATCGAGCTGAATCAGGAGGGTCTCTCCATCGACATCTGGAAAAGAGATATTAGAAACATTAGATACCCTTGGGCCCTCACCGTTAATGAGAATTGGGGAGGCTCTAACTTGTAACTCCTTTTCAAAGTAGTCTCGAAGGGTATTCATACCGCTTGTAATAGATTCTTGCTCTCGCAGAAGCTCAACCGCTGCTGCAAGGCCTACAATGCCAGGAAGATTTTCTGTTCCTGATCTGAGGGTAAATTCTTGCTCGCCACCGAATACTAAGGGTTTTATTTGCGCATGAGAGCGTATAAAAGCAAATCCTACCCCTTTAGGTCCATGGATCTTATGAGAGGAAAATCCCATCCCAGTCACTCCATGAGGAATCACAAGAGCTTCTTTACCAAATGACGCTACAGCATCTACGATAAAGCCGATCTTAGCCTTTTCTGCGATCTTAGAGATAGACTCTATCTCATGTTTTACGCCTGTTTCGCTGTTAGCGCTACTTAAAACGATTAGACGAGTATTTGGTTTTATCGCTTCTTCAATTTGAGAGGGGGTCACAGCTCCGAAAGAACCAGCAGGCACATACGTTACCTCCCAGCCCTTTTCTTGCAGTTTTTTGAGTGTCTGGTACACGCAGGAGTGTTCGATATTAGATGTGATGATATGGCCAGGCTCTTTAGAGCAAAAGCCTTGGATTAAAAGATTCATCGATTCGGTTCCACCCGAGGTGAAAACGACTTCTGTAGGTTT
>Ga0247841_10001612_pt1 | contig 49398 bp, 61 predicted proteins | sample LaCruzMarch2015__2_FD_192410 | JGI IMG/M metagenome (GOLD analysis project Ga0247841, IMG submission 192410) | Freshwater microbial communities from meromictic Lake La Cruz, Castile-La Mancha, Spain - LaCruzMarch2015_18m | ecosystem: Environmental > Aquatic > Freshwater > Lake | place: Spain... | reverse complement strand
CCTGACTGTGTAATGAGTAAAGAGTGACCCTTTCATCAAGAGTTATATGTTTGTACGGGACTATTTGTGCTTTTCTCATTTGGGTATTTTACCATCTGAGTGTTGCACTTCGTTTTAGAACTTGTCTTAATTGGTTAATTTTATTTCTTACAGTATTACTTTTCATTCTTGGATTTTTAGGGAATGCATTGGTGAGGGGTCAGCTTGCCTGTAAATATTGTAAACAGAAAGAACTTGGTTGCCCAGCTCAAAAGTTATTTGATAAACATTAAATGAAATCTTTTTTCTTCAGTATTCCGAGTAAATATTTGAACTTGATATAATTTTTTTATGCAAACAAAGTCAGTTTTTATCGGAACGATTCAGATAATAGAAATTATTTCCAAAGAAATAATTATCAAAAACGAACAGGATGCTCTTGATGTGATGTCTAATGTATCTGCAGATCACATTATCCTTCATAAACACAATTTTGAAAAAGACTTTTTCGACTTGAGTACGCGTATAGCTGGAGAGATACTTCAAAAATTTACCAATTACCATATTAAATTAGCCGTTATTGGTGATTTTAAAAAATACCAAAGTAAGAGTTTGAAGGCTTTTATATATGAGAGTAACAAACAAGGAGATTATCTATTTTCTTCATCGATAGATGAAGTATTGAAAATTTGGAAAAAAAATTATGGACACAGCTAAATATGTAGCATTTTTGCGAGGCACTAATGTAGATTAATAATATTATTAAAATGGCTTCTTTGAGGGATGTGATTGAAAGGTGTAGTTTACCAAATTAAATTTGTTAATTCGATTCAACAAATTCATGTATATACTACTTAACATAATGTAAAAAATATATTACATTGTGTATATGGATAGAAAGAAATATAACCAACTGCGTATGACCGTTGCCCTTTTTGTATCTGTCACCGTAGCTTTAGCGGTAGTACGGAATAGTTACCTTTTGTCTCTAGTTGGAATAATAACAGGTCTGGTTTTTGTGGTGCTTGTGCGTTCGAAAGCCAAAATAATAGCGGACGAGCGAGAGAAAACCATACAGGAAAAAGCAGCTCAAATGACCTATGCTATATTTGCACCCACATTGGGTATAGGCTCATTTCTATTACTCATTCCCTCCTATAGTGGTATTTCGGTTTTTTCTAAAGGTGAATTTACCTACTTGGAATCACTGGGGATGATATTTGCGTATCTAACATTGTTTTTAATAGCGCTTTACGCAATTTCCTATCACTTTCTCAATCGAAAATATGGAGGCGGTAATGAAGAATAAATTAAAGGTCTATCGAGCAATGTACGATTTAACTCAAGAACAACTATCAGAAAAAATAGGAGTGAGCAGACAAACAGTCATCGCGATTGAGAATAATAAATATTTTCCGTCTTTGGGTTTGGCGTTTAAGATCGCCAAACAGTTTAAGGTAACAATTGAAGACATTTTTTTATATGAAGGAGATACATATGAAGGTTGACAAACAAATTAAAAACAATATCCTGTTTGCAGGAGCGATTGGAATGAGTATTTTTTTGTTGTTTTTTGTCATATTGTGTACGTGGATTGGTTTTGATGTAAAAACCCAATGTCGTGATGCAAAAAGTGAATATGGTGGAACATGTGTAGACGCATTGATTTTTCTACTCAAGGATGAAGGTAAAAGTTTTAAGTCAAGAAACTCGGCTATATGGGCGTTGGGCCAAATGGGAGAAAGGCGAGCTTTACCTGTTCTTCAAAGTTTCTATACCGGCATCATCCCGCAGAGAGAGCCACTTAAAAAAGTCATAAGTCAATATGAATTAAAGAAAGCTATAAAACTTACGAGCGGCGGGAAAAATATTACTGCTATTTTTTGGCGTTATGGTATTGATAATGAGAAAATAAAGTAAGTTGCGGGAGGGTAATAAAATATACGGAATATAGGACTATTATCGTTTCCATAGGAGATGTTGCATTTCTTTCAGGATTAATAACTGTCACTAGGGGTGCGGTAACAACAAGTTCAAAAGGTTTTGTTAAAGACCAACGTTGTTAATATAACTAATTTCAGCGTCAAGACTTTCAGTTTTAGCCGACATTATTTACTATAATCTGCCAATGACAATAGGGCAATATCAAGTTGGAAGGGGCTGATCCATTAGCGCTTCTATCCCTTGATTTGGTTGAAAAACTGCCAATGATAATTAAATTGGAATTTATCTTTTTGGATTTGTTGCCAAGACGTTTTGGTAATGTGAGAATATATATTTCTTCTACATCTGCTTCAGGCTCAGTTGTTCGAGCCGAATGTCAAAATGAAGGATGTGGTGTCAGAGCATTTATTCATATAGAAAGAAAGGTGGGGAAATGGAGTATGGTTGAAGAAACTCCTCAATTAGATAGAACACAAAATAAGTGCGGTGAATGTAGGGATATGTTCTCAACAGAGGACATATCTTAGCTAATCTACATATAAAAACACTTCAATCACATAGAATAAGTAGTGTATGCTGAGGGAGCTAAAGTATTACCTTTAAAATCAACGAGAATATCTTTTTATATTGATGAATTTTTATTATACTTCTATCAAGATGAAAATATTAAAAACAGAACAAAGTAGGTTTTTTGGAGTAGATCTTATGAGAACTTTGGCAATGATGATGGTGGTAGGGTTACACACAATTCTGGTTTTTACCCTCCGACCTGACTTTTTTGCCACAAAAACATGGTTTTTCTTTGAACCATTTATGGCTTTTTCAAAAGCGGGAATCTTACTTTTTTTTATGTTGAGCGGCTATCTGGTTATTGGGAAAAACCGGTCAATTAAAGAGAACTGGGAATCAACGAGAAACAGAATACTTATCCCCTTGCTTTTTCTCTCCATAATTGATCTTTTATACAAGCAATATAGATTTTTGTTATTAGAAAATAATCCGTTACTATTCTGGCAAAAACAATTACAAAATATTCCCAATTTCCCCGATTCTTCTCTATGGTTTTTAGGAGTTTTATTTTATATTTATCTTTTTAATCCTGTTTGGCAAATAATATTTTCAAAAGAAAAAAATCCAAATCTGGCTTTGTATTTAACAAGACTTTCATTTATTTTTTCGTTATTTGTCACAATTATTAAGTTTCCCTGTTTAAGGCAAAGTGATTTATTTAATAGTTTTACGTCATGGTTGGGATATTTGTCCCTTTATTTTTATGGAGGATTGGTAAGAAATGGTTGGATTAATAATAAGAAAAAGATGATAAATATCATGATGGTAATTTTCGGATTATTGGGGACTGTTGCAGGTGATTATTACACATCTTATACAAAGATTCACTCACTACCTTTTATTTGGTCAGGATATTTTTTCGAGTATTTAAGTATACCTAATGTGTTGCTGGCCATTGGGACGTTTAATTTATTGATAGTTATAAAAATTAATCCGCTTCAAAAAAATCTGTTAAATCGGGTATTTATCAATATAATCAGAATATCAGCCGGCTTATCTTACGGAATATATTTAATACATCCTTTTATCATAAATATTTTTTATGATATTTTGGGTTTTGATTTTGATAAATTAAAAATGAATATTTACGCGTATAACATATTAAATTATTCCTTAGTGTTAGGCGTCAGCATATTGATAAGTTATTTAGTTTTCAAAACTCCCGGGTTGAGATTAATTATCGGTGAGTATAAACAAAAAAGATTAATTAAATCAGATAAGGAAGCGGTAACGGGCTAATCAAATAACAATGATTAATTGCTAAAATAGTAACACGAAAATTGCTAGCCTAAAGAAAGCTTAATATTTATATGATTTATTATTTCTTCTGCAATATTGGCAATATAATGATTAATACGACTGATACTTTCTGCTGTTATGAGATTAATAAATTCGCGATTATTATATTTTGAAGTGGTTTTCAGATTGACAAATGTATTAAAAATATCCAAATATTGATGTGCTTTACTTTTATCAAATGAAGACATCATTGCCTTACAAAAAAATAAATTGTTTAACGTATTTTTTAAAATGGTTTTTTCTGAAGGAGTATAATATACTCGATTCTTTTTTTTATCAATAATAAGATAATATTCGGCGATTCTTACTATATGATCCGCAATTCTCTCTAAATGAAAGGCTACCTGTTCATAATAACGCGAGTCAAGAAGGGATAAACATTCCGTATTTTCCACTTCAATTTTGTTTAACCGGATATTGTGTGATCGTATTATTGCCAAGTGAAGTCGATCCGGTTCTACGTCTCTTTCTATGATATCAATAGCCATTTTTTCATCACCTTTTTCAAGATAAAGTAATGAGTCTTGGAACATGGAGGTGATGATGGAGATCATTTTTTCGACATATTCAGGCATAACATGATTTATGTTGTTGGAAACATTTTTTAAGAGCATTTGATTGGTTGAACTCTCCAAACATTCACAGCCTATGAGTTGATATGAGATTTGTCTTACCGCAGCGCGTTGTTCATAAGTAAGCGAATGGGCTTTAACAACAATATTTTCTGTCCCCGAGAGATAATAGCCAATAATTTCTCGAGAGATTTGTTGCTTAGTCATTGAGTCAATGTTGCAAACGGGATATTTTTCTGTTTTCTTGTAAGAAAATGGAACAATGACAAGGTGATGTTTATGATTAAACACCTTAACCTTGTCTTTATCTTTCAAAGAGTTGGTGACGACCCAATTCTTGGGGAGAGTGATGATATAACTTTGGCCACCGGTTTTTTGTAAATTACGTATATCCATAGATAAATATATTCTATATTAAATATATATTTTATATAAATGAGCTTGTCATAGAAATAAATATGTCTTTTTATTTAACTGTCACCTATAGTATATACTCATTGAAAAATAATTAATATATAGTTATTATGTTAAATATATTGATTAAGTAAATAAATTATATATTATTAATAAGGAATATATATTTGAATTCTCAACTTATCTTTAATATTCAGAAAATCTCAACAATATATCAAGTAAATCGAGCTTGGTTAATGAGAAGCGCTTCATGTTCTGTAAATTTTTGCTCCGTACAAAACATAAAAAATTTAAGAAACAACATAATAAGAAAATTAAATTTATTTGCATTTTATTAAATATTTTTTTAATCTATGGCACAAGCACTAGTTTTAGAGAGAATATCACAGTCGGAAGCAGCTCCTTCGGTTTCAACAGGCGTTTCTCAAGCGCTATTGGGATTTCCTCAATTATCGGAACGTTTTAATCAAGGTGTCGGTAGACCCTTAGATGTGAATTCTTTATCTCCCAATCGGGAAGCGGCTTCTCTTGATCCTCGTTTGGGAATAATTGGCAATGCTGTGTGTTTGAGTGAAAGAATAGGGATGACGCCTGATGAAATAAACGAATCATTTTTACCGGTGATTGATGGAATTGTTTCCGGAAAAGCCGATTGGAAAACAGTTCGTCGAAGCCTTAAAACGTTATCTGACAATCTTACCCATGGTTCTTTTCAAGACCTTTGGGGAGAGAGACTTGAACCCTTCACTGAGTTGGCATTACAAATTGCAGGTCATCTCGGCGTTGAAGAAGTTGCTGAATGTGAGCGTTTAGTTAGGGATACTATTTATCAAAGCAAACCTATTGATGCAGGAAAAGCAGCGCAAGCTGCAGTCAGATGGTATGATGCAAAACCGTATTCACACATTGCCCTTGAGGATCAACCAAAAGTTGTACCGACATTTTTAAGAGACCTTCTTTTTTTAGTAGATAAAGAAGATTTTGATCAGATGGGTGCTTTAATTATGAGCGGAGAATTTAAAAAAGAGGATTTTACACGTTTACCGGATGTGGTGGTTGAAAGAATGCTTGATTGTTTTAAACTTACCGGGTTTGTATCTCAGAGAGAATCAGGCGCTTTAAGATTAACAAATCAAGGACACGGAGAAATGGATCTTGGATACGACGAGATTAAGGGAAGTCTTATGGCACTTGACAATATTGCTGCACCAAAAAATAAACCAGGGGTAACTACTTTTGAGTCATTACAAACCGATTATGTTTCTGCGCAAAAAGCTCAAGAAGTTGAAGTCGTGCATTTAGAATTAAATAAACCCACAAACACAGTTCTTTACTTATCAGAAATTCTTTTGGGTGAAAATACTGCGGACATTGGTTTTTTAAATCGGACAATTGACACTATTGCACAGATGCCTCCGGAGCGACGACCCAATACAATTATAGTGTCGGGTCTGATTGATGGAGGTTTTAAATATAGGGAAAAGGCGCAGAGAGCCGGTTTAGTTTTAAATCTTGATGCACAACTTGCAGGAGCTAAAGTTATTCTTGAACGTTTGAAGTCATTGGGAGCGACTGTTATTTACAATATGAGTGATCGCGATAGGGAAGTTTGTCGGGATGGAACTATTGACGCAATGAGTATGATGGTGGGAAAAAGTAAGAAAATGGTTGGGGGTATTCCTTATTGGCAACAAGATCAATTGCAACAAAACCCTGCATGGGATAAACACCACGACTTTTGGATAAATGCTGCTTTTGAATATTGTCTTCGATCGGGACGTTCACTTCGAACTGCTTCTGAAATGGCTCAGGCAACAAAAGGTAAGGTAAGAATTGATGAGTATTTGGTTTTATACGATGTTTTTCAAAGACAATTACAAGGTCAGGCAATTCCTGATTCATATAGAAGTGCTTTGGAGATGGACAATATTCCATTTTCAGGCAAAAAATTCAATGATTATCGCTTTGTTGACGATGTAAATCTTACCACCACCTTCCATAAAGGTAGGGTATCCCGGGATGTAACTGAATGGGTAAGACATAATCTCAATTTTGGACCGAAACCAATGTATCAGTCACCGACCGTGGCAGCAGAGAGCATTATTCAACAAGGACTTTCAGAGGGAATTGAACTTCCAGATAGAATTGTTAATCTCCACCAACAAGAAGGAAGAGTTGTTGGAAAAAGAGAGACAGATGTAATTACAACTCCAAGCTTTCTTGATCCTATGGTTAAGCTTCAACAAAGAGGTAGTGCTTCAATGGCGGGTCAGACAGCACCTTGGAGAGAATTGATGACTCGAAGAAGGATTTCAAGACCAGGTGCTCTTATGGTCACAGACACCCTTGATTACAGAACGTTAATTGATATTTTTAATAAAAAACTACTTGATAAGGCGACGGTTTCTCCAGACAGAGAAGTCGCAGCGTTTATTTTTGATTTACAAGCAGGTTCCATTACAAGCAGACCCGATTATTTTATAAAACTTCTTCATATGATTGGTCAAAAACTTGAGCAAGGTATTTCTGTTCATCTTTTTTCCGGAGGAGATGTTGTTCAAGGATGGAATTACAAAACATTTCCAGTAGAAAATGCAGGTGTCGGACTTATTCCCATTGATGCACAGACTGCCTTTGTTTCACAAATGATTAGGTTTGCATTTGAAGATCTGTCACCTGAGGCATTAACAAGATTGAAGGAGGTGCGTATTGTCACAGGAAATCATGAGATTAACAGCGGTTCAGCTTTAAACGGCGCACATCACACTGCTTATCTTGACGCTATTTTTAAAGAATTATTTTTGAAAGCAGGTATACTTAAACCGCCGGTAAGTCTTAATGATACGGTCTTAACTCCAAAAGGAGAGTTATTTAAAGAGTGGGTTGCGATGTCTCAAAATGTTGCGGGATACGGAGTTATGGTGAGACATATGCCTCTTGAAAAAAATGGGGGAAAAGGCGGGGGGGGATCACCTATTGACGGAGCTGCACAGTTTCTTGCAGGAGTAGAAGACTTATCGAGTGAAGTGGATGCACTTGTTACCGGACATTGGCATCAAAAACAAATGGGGGTGTTTGGAGACAAGGTTGCTGTAACAGCTCCCAGTCTTGCAGGAGAATCAGGATATGAGTTTGTTAGAGGATATCGACCGAATCAAGGTGCGGTATTTCTTAATCTTGGCGGTGGACTTCCTCCGGAAGTTGAATTTTTAAGCGAGCGGACATTTCAACAACATAAAATTACTGATGGGTGGTTTTCCGATAAACATTTAAGATCTTTAAAATTTACAACTGATCACCATTTTGACCCAGGAAGAAATGGATTTGCTCACAGAGAATCTCCTCACAATGCATTACAAAAAGTATTATGGAAGTTTATTGATGACATTGTTCGGGCAGAGCAAACCACAACGCGATTGAAATAAGAATTTTTATTTTAAAAATAGTTACAGTAACTGTTTTTTTGCTTCTTTTTCCATCGCCAGTAAACGGGTATAGTAATCTGAAAATTCATTTAAATGAGCAAGAGCAATTTTGCCCGTTATCAATAAATCATCATTGCTGACGTTTGTCTGAGGATCTATTGTTCCGTGTTCTAATTCGACATTCATTCCCATTCTAAACTGGTTGACATCAAACTTGTTCCATTTAATACCCAACTGCTCACCAATATGTTGTGCCTCTGTTGAAGTAATATTTTTTTTAGTTTTCATATTTTAATTATAATCTATTTGGATTTATTTATTTTTTATAATGTCGTTATGTTCTATAATTACAGACAACTATGACAACTTCAAATTCATTTCATATTCACTTTGAGAAACAAAACAGACTATTTGATTATAAACAGTTTATCCGGTTTATATAAAAATTGCTGAGTTATGTTTTATGTGTGATTGAGGATGTTAGAGCGAGTTGAATTGATAAAAACAATCTTCCTTGATATCATTGCACAATGAATATTGCGGAAAGAAGAGATTTGCATGAGGTACCCTTTTCCGGTTTTACCAGACGTCTCCAACAAACAGATATTCCTTTTTTAAAACCAATTCTTGAAACATGGGTAAGAGACAGAAAAACTCACGAATTACTTAATGAAGAAGTTGAAGAAATACTCAGTACTATGAAAGATAGTATTGTCGGGAAAAACGATAGAACATATTTTGTTGCAGAAACAGAAGATGGAAATATTGCCGGTTCTATCGGAATGAGAAAACCTGATCCACGGCTTTTTATTTATACTCGGACAGATAATCCCATTGAAATAATTAACGCATTTGTTTCAAAAGAACACACACGACAGGGTATAGGTCGAGCTCTTATTAATACTGTAGAAGAAAATGCAAGAAAGAACGGATTTAAAGAGTTAATATTAAACAGCGGACCTCGCTATATGTTTAGCGGGTGGCCCGCGTGGACCAAAATTTTCGGGAGACCTATCGCTATTGCTCAGGATTATTTTGGTAAAGGTATAGATGCGCCTGTATGGAGAAAAATTCTTAGTAATGGTTTGTAATTTGTTACACATCTACTTATATAATCAACTTATTCAAATCATCATCGGTCGCTTTCAATAATCATAAAAGAACTAATAGGCTCGGGTTTTGAACTCTTAGATTTATTAGAGCCAAAAGCTCTATTTGGGCCAAAAAAACAAAATCAGAAGTTCTGATCGAGGATCTTATTTTTTCTGATTGTATCAAGCATATTTTTATATTTTTTTGAAGTTGATGAACAAAAAAAATCCTTACAAAATTGCGGCCTGTCATTGTGGATGGAACAAATATTCTTATTAAGATATATACAACTGCCATCTTTGTTTTGTCTTAAAATATTTCCTCCATATTTTTGTATTATTTCAAATTTATTATCTGAATCAAATTCTTTTAATTCTGTATTATATTTTCCGGATTTCCATTCTTTTTTAGTTAAGTTAATTAAAAATAATTTACAGCAAATTCCGCACTGAGAACATGATTGTATAGGTGCCTTTTTAAATTTTATTTCTTGTTTCATAGCTTAATTCATTTGACGAATAGCAACATTGTATTATATTATTTTTTATACTTAATTTTTTTTGATATACTGGTCAACTTATGATGATCTCCATAATATTAGCTATTGGTTTGAATTTTGATACATTTTCTGTTGCGGTTGTTGAAGGATCTCAGATGAGGAGAGCTTCAATAATAAACTCACTTAAAATCGGAATATTTTTTGGAATGGGACAGGTATTTATGGCATTATTCGGGGCCTTTTTAGGATTGGGCTTCAAACTTATTGTTATGAACGTTGATCATTGGATTGCGTTTATTTTATTAAGTTTTGTAGGTGGAAAATTAATAAATGAATCGAAAAAGAAAATGGATTGTGTAAAGCAGACAAATATAATTAACTATAAATCACTATTTCTTCTTGTTATAGCAACAAGTATTGACGCGTTAGTTGTGGGAATAACTTTGGCTTTTATGGAAAACTCTATTTTGACAAATATTATTATGATTGGGATTGTCACTTTTTTTGTTTCACTTATAGGCTACCATTCGGGAAAAGAGTTAAAAAAAATATGTAAAAGCAAAGTAAAGATTATTGGGGGGCTTATTCTTATTAGTATTGGAATAAAGATATTGATTCAGCACTTATTTTTTTATCAATAACATTGATTGATGAGTATTGTTCAGATATAAAACTGCTCTTATATAAAGTTGGGTTGTCATTAATATGAATAAACTGTTAAGATGAGACATTACACATTAACATATTAATATGGCCAAATTGAAAAAAGCTAACAAAAAGAAAGCAAAATCTATTTTAAAACCAAAGATGCATGGTGCTATAAGAAAACTTAAAAGACGAAGAAAAGGACAAGAATAATTTTCAATAGTTCTTGGCTTGAAAGTCTGCCGTGGTCAATTCGCTGATTGAAAGGGCAAAACAATCATTGCAACCATTAATCCAACTGCTGCGATAAAAAATCTCTGTTTTTTTTGAAGAAATAATTTCTTTTTTGCAAAAAGGACAAAAATAGGTGTGTACGGTTTTTTGTGATATTTTTTTCATTGAGTAGATATAAGTATAATATATTTTATTAGGTATAAGAGAGGATGTTTGTTTTCCATCATATTTATCTGATATAGTTAGTTATATGATTTTACCCAAATGGGCAACGACAGTCACACCGTTATCAAAAACTTTAGCCTTGATTATCTTCACTTTTTTCCCTATCATTGCATTTTGTTTTGGAATGAATTATCAAAGCGCCATTACACAACAAAAAGTCACATATATAACAAACGAAAGAATAGTTAAAGTCCCCCAGATAGATACTGATAAAAATTTAATCACGCGTTGTGGAATAATTCCTGATGCAATTCCCAACAGGGGTCACTTTGAGATGCAAAACGGACCTATGTGGTCACCGGATTGTCGTTATGTTTCCTGGTCGATGTGGAAATCTGGTCCTGGTTATTCTGGGGTTAAAAATACTATTTCACGACAGTTGTCAGAAAAAGAAGGAGTTTTTTTATTTAATGATGCGACAAAAAGAATTATAAAAATATATTCTCCAAAACAATTAGATGAAAGCCCCACATTCGTTAAGTGGTTGGATCGGAGCACTATTGAGCTTACTGCAGATAAAAAAACATTTCATTACGACCTAAAGAACAATCAAACAGTTTTTGTCAACTGACATTTAGACTTCTCGTTTTAAGAGTTTTTCAAATCTTTCATTTAATTCTCTATCAGTTATAGAATTAACAGAAATGGAAATATGTTTCTGAATTTCTTTTTCCAAAGCAGCTGCATATTTTTCTGTAAATTCAAAATCAAAAGAAGTGTTACGGGATCGGAGATCTTTTAGTCTGTTTCGAAGAGACAATATGCCGTGTGGTCCGATTCTCATATCGGAATAAATACAGATCATTGATTCAAAACGATTTTCTTTTATTAAGTTTAAAGAATTACTCCATTCAAGTTTTCCAACAAGATGAATAATTTTATTTTTCATTCCAATTTCATGACATATCGTGAGTGTGGCTTTATAAACATCGTGTCCATATTTGTGTATTATACTTTCTTGAATATTTTTCCAATAATCGGTTTTTTGTCCTTCTCTTTTAAATATAGGGGGATTAGAAAAATTATATTTAATAATATTTGCCATATCATGAAAAAGACAGGCAGTAGTCACCGATGTTTTATCAAGTTTTTGATTTATCCAATTTTCAATAAGAATTTGAGATAGTGCTGCAACGCGAAGCATATGTTTTTGAAGGTTGGGAGGAATGTGATATTTATCATATATCTTTTTGATATCCATATGGGATATTATAATGGATAGGTAACAGGTACTAAAATATAATTATATAATGAGATGAGTTATTTTATGAAAAAATATATTGCTATGTGCGGGCTCGATTGTGGTAAGTGCAATGCCTATATTGCAAGAAAAAATAATGACAATCTGTTGCGGAAAAAAACCGCAGAGGAATGGAATGAGCGGTATAGAAAAGACAATCGAGGTAGACCGGTTATCAAGCCTGAAGATATTAACTGTAATGGTTGTTTGTCTGATGGACCAGTGTATCTTTACTGTCGTCGGTGTAAAATCAGATTGTGCGGTTTTAAAAAGAAACTGAAAAACTGTAAAAAGTGCATTGATTTTCAATGCAAAAATCTTATTGAATTGCAAAGTTATTTTTTTAAACCAGAAAAGACAAGTATATGAAAAAGGCAATTATATTTGATTTGGATGGAACCGCTGTCGATTCTCCGGGTAAAAAATTACCAACAGAAGAATTAATAAGAACTATATCAAAACTGAAAGACATGTTTTATTTTTGTGCAGCTACTGGCAGGGTTTGGTCTTTTGCAAAACCTGTCCTACAAGCTCTTAAGTTAACCGATCCTTGTATTATTTCGGCCGGTACACAAATTTGCGATCCTCAAACAGGAAGTATTTTATGGGAAAGGACTATCGACCAAGAGGGATTAGAGAAAGCCATAGCAGTATTTAAAAAGAATCCCACACACAAACTTCTTTATAACGATTCATCGGAAGATGATTATTTTCATGGAGGTATTTTTCCTGTGGAATTTAAAAATCATGAACCGGTTTATTTTTTAGAGCAGGTTTTTGTTCCTGATAAGATTGCGCTTGAATTGAATAAAGAACTTAGTGTAATAAAACATATTTCATGTGTAATGGTTGTTTCACAAAGGCCAGGATGCAGAGATTTGCATGTTATCGATAGCGCCGCAACTAAAGAACATGCAATTTCTATTTTAATAAACATGTTACGCATTGAGAAAAAAAACACCATAGGAATTGGTGATGGATATAACGATATTCATTTATTTAATGGAGTAGGGTATAAAGTGGCAATGGGGAATGCAGTCCCTGAGTTAAAACAAAAAGCTGATAAGATTATAGGGCCGGTAAAAAATGACGGATTGGAAGAATATTTGGATTCACTTCATACTGCATAAAAATACTAACATTTGTATAATTAAGAATATGCAGCCAAATTCTCATGAATATTATATGCTTCTTGCAATTAAGGAAGCAAAAGAAGCAAAAAAATTGGGAGATTGGCCATTTGGGGCGGTTGTTATTTATAAAGGAAAAGTGATTGGTAAGGGAAAAGCAGAAGATAAAACAAAAGGCGACGTTACCGATCATGCTGAATTTATTGCGATTCGAAAAGCATGTAGGACGCTGGGTACAAACAATCTCCGGGACTGTGTAATATACTGCACCAATGAACCGTGTATTATGTGTGCTGCCGGTATATTTCAGGCGCATATTCCTCAAGTAGTAATTGGGGCTTCACGAGATGATTTGTTTGGATTACTTCGATCACGTAAGATACGAATTGAACATTTAGTTGAAGATTCGGAGCATAAAATAGAGATAATCCGTGGAGTTTTGAAAGATACCATTTTAGAACTTTTCAATGATATTGAAAAAAATACGTGTGAATCATAAAAGGACACAGAAGACATTCAAAGAAAAAGCTTACATAATTACAAGGCAAATCCCAAAAGGAAAAGTTGCTACATATGGTCAAATTGCCCGTCTGGCAGGAAATGCAAAAGCTGCGCGGGCGGTTGGAACTTATATGCGAACAAATTCGGATGCACCCAACACTCCTTGTCATCGAGTTATTGCGTTTGACGGAAGCCTAGTAGGCTATTCAGCGCACGGTGGCATTTTAACAAAAAGAAAAATGTTAGAAAAAGAAGGAGTGGTGTTTAAGGGAAACAAAGTTGATTTATCCAAATTTCTTTGGAGGAAATAATATGATAAAAAAACTTCACCATGTTGGGAAACTTATTGTTGCCTGTGAGGTATATATTGTTCATGAGGGAAAAGTATTAATGCATAAACGGGCGGAGAATAAAGAAAAATGGCCTGGTTTTTGGATTGGACCAGGAGGACATGTAGATGAGGGGGAAGATGTGTTATTAACTGCCATTCGGGAGGTAAAGGAAGAAACAGGGGTTGTTATAGATGAAGATGATTTCAAACTAAAAGTTTTAGCTTTTCATCATCACGTCGATAAAGGAGAAGTTTGGATGGAGTATTTATTTCGGGCTGTAATTCCTAAACATCAGACGATCCAATCTTCAAAAGAAGGATTGTCGCAATGGATAGAAATTGAAAAATTGTTGAAAATGAAAAATGTATTTCCCCCTTCAAAATATTATTTTGATCATATACTAAGTGATAAAGTGGGAATTAAATATAATTACAGTGAATGGAAAAATGCTCAATTAATTAAAGTTATCAGTGAAAGAATTGGAAATTAAATATGAAAGCAGGGATTGATTATATAGGTATTTCGACCCCTTTTTATTGCAACGACGGAAAAGGAAACTTTTTGTTTCACAAAAGAAGTAAACATTGCCGGGATGAACAGGGGAAATGGGATACGGGATCAGGTCAACTGGAGTTTGGATTGACTCCGGAGGAGAATGTTTTAAAAGAAGTAAGAGAAGAATATGGATGCGAAGGTATTATTCAAAATCGTCTACCTGCTCATTCCATATTTCGGACACATAATAATCAAAAGACTCACTGGTTAGTTATACCTTTTTTTATGCTAGTTAATCCGAAAGAAGTGAAAATAAATGATCCTGATAAAATAGAAAAAATTAAATGGCACACGTTAAAAGATTTACCGAAACCACTCCATTCTGGTCTTGCTTTTACCTTGCAACATTACAAAAAGTATTTCCGAAAGTATACTTCTTGTATATAAGAGCATACCCTTTAAGGTGAGGTATATTTGACTGAATCAAGTAGAGCGTTTATTTCTTGAGCACTTATGGCATGGTGGCGTTTAGGATCAGTATAAGTAGGACTAGGACCTTGAAAACTTTGTACAATCTGTGTACTGTTCAGGATCTCATCTTCCGCTCCAACAAAAAGAGATAAGGGTTTTTTAAGATTTTGTAAATGTCGTAATACTGGACTTATATTTTGAAGATAAGTTTGAGAGTCGGGAATACCCAAAACAGTTGCGAGATATTTAAATACTCCATCTTGAATTACATCACTACCAATCATAGGAGACACAAAGGTAATTGATTTAATTTTCTCCCAATACTGCTCTGGCAGATTCATTAAACTAAGTGCTCCAGCAGAGTATACAATAAGATCAACCGGTTGGGACGATATTTCAAGAGCATATTGTAAGTTGTTTTGAGCGCGCTCTTTTAATTTAAATGGATTAGCTCCTAATGCAACTTGTGCGCGTTGTTCATTTGAGACAAGGAAATAATCATCCAGTGTTTGTTTAGGATTTGATGAGACAATCATTCCGGCTTCTTCAGGATAACCGGTTACTAAGAGTCTGTGAGGTTGAGTATTATTCTCATTTGCGTATTCTGGAGTAAAAAGGGAATTATGTAATGTGTCTAAACGAGTATTTTGGCAAGTGTGTTCTTTTGATGAAGTATGTTTTTGTAATTTAAGATAGGTCAATCCGACGAGTGCAATTGCGGCTATAGATATTCCAGTAATGAATTCCCTTCTTGTGATTCTCTTTCTTTCAGGTTGAGCCATCCTATAGTATATAATAGAATTAGTTATTTGTAAAGTCACAACAACACATATTGTTTTGTATAATTATTCAATATCGTATGATACATTTATTTAATCTTAATATTGAGGGAGATAAACATCTTAAGAAGATATCTGCATTTTGTAAAAATAACATATTTGATATAGTTTGCTTTCAGGAAGTTTTTCAAGTTGATATTCCCTTTTTTGAAAAGATGCTTGGTATGTATTCATATTTTATTCCCACGATGAATGTCACGCGTAGTAATCCTTATCTTGCCCAAAAGGGAATGTGGGGTTTGGCGATTTTTACAAAGGAAAAAATAGTATCAAAGGGTGTGTTTTATTATGTAGGTCGGGAGTCGTATATCCCAGATTTTAATCCTGACAATCCAAATTCTGGCAATCGGGCAGTGTCTTGGATTACTATTAAAGTCTTTAACAAGACATATACTGTTGCAACAACTCATTTTACGTGGAGTGTAGAAGGAAAGGCAACAAAAGAACAAAAAACAAATATGAAAAAATTATTAGTTCAGTTAAAATGCATTGAACCACTTATTCTATGCGGAGATTTTAATGCGCCAAGAGGAAAAGACATTTTTAAAATGCTTTCAGATGTCTATAAGGATAATATTCCAGAAGAAATAATCTCAACAATTGATCCGCTATTACACAGAGAAAAGAATCTGCATTTTGTTGTCGACGGATTGTTTACGGCTTCACAATATCAGGTTAATGATATCAATATCATTGATGGCTTAAGTGATCATAAAGGAATTTGCGCAATCTTGACATCAACTTGACAAATAAAGACTTAACTATTACTATAATAGTAATAGTTAATAATTACTTCCCTTCATGTTTAAAATATTAAAATCTCTGTTAAATACGATATATTCCTTTTTTGATCCTCGATATGATGTTGATCCGTATTTAAAATAAGGTATTTTGTTAATGTTGGGATTGTCAGAAAGCCCTTTGTGATATAATATAATATGGAACTTAAACATCTTATTGATCAAATAGAAAAAGTATCTCAGTCTTATTCAAAGAAATTTCATATTCATAGGGAGTCAAACTGGTTTATGTTAAAACTTCAAGAAGAAGTCGGAGAGCTGACTCAAAGCTATCTTGCAATGTCGGGAAGAGGAAGAATCAAAAATAAAAAACCCGCTCAATTAAAAGATGAATTCGAACAAGAACTTGCAGATGTATTTTGCCATGTTCTTCTTCTCGCCAAATCAAACACTGTAGATATTGAAAAGGCGGTTGAAAAAAAATGGTTTAAATGGAATAAGTAACGAATATTTTGATTCGCTTGACTATTTTTTTGTTTATCGGTATAGTTATTTTGTTTAAAATTTATTACATAATTATGGGAGTTATTGATGTATTAAAAGATACTTTTAAAACGGAAGTCTTAGATATAAAAGGGATAGTATTTGTGGATTTTTTTGCAACTTGGTGCGGCCCATGTAAAATGACTGCTCCCATAATTGATCAATTAGCCGATGAATATAAAAATATCAAATTTGTAAAGGTTGATGTCGATCAAAATGGAGAACTCGCTTCAGAATACTCTATTTTTTCTATTCCAACTTTTATTATCTTCAAAGACGGAAAAGTAGTATCCCAATTTTCAGGCGGACGAGGTAAGGAAGGTTTTATTGAAGAACTTCAAAAAATAGAACAGGTATAACTTATCTTTTTATTACACGTATTACTTTCCCCCCCACGGTTTTTAATTGCAGATGTCCTAATCGGAGAATATATACTGCAAGTGTTGCCAGCCATCGAAGAGATGATGATACGGGAGCTTTGAGTCCTTGAATAACTTTATCATCAGAAATGGGAAGTTTAACATTTTGATAACTTTGAAATTGAGTATTTGAAACGGGCTGTAATCCAAGCATTTTAAGGTCCGGAGGAAGTTTAATTGTTTCTGCTTTCGGATGAATAAAGGGCTTAACCTCTTCTGCCGGTTCATGTTCCATCACTTCTTGCATTTGAGTTTCTTCGGATGATTGTAGCATCGGTTCTGCCTCTTTTGGCAATCCGATATATTCTGATTTATACTTTTCGATTAAATGGTTAATGGGTGTGTAATTTATTGCAGACATATTTTCATTATAATAGAAAATTGTTTAGCATGCATAAGGAGCTTCTTTATGGCAGTGCGGACAGCTGATTCGATCGTTATGTATTTTTGCCTGGACTTTTTCTTTACAAAAAGGACAAGTACATTCAAGGGTTTTTGAGGCATTTAATACTCTTGATTCAGATCCGACAGGATTGAGTAATTGATTGATGGACGGCAGATTAGGTATTTTGCTTAATTCCAAAAGTATTTGATCAATATTGAAAGGCGTCACTATACTTCCTCCACAGCTTCCGCTTAAATTTATTATCATATTTCCAGTGGCCTGTTGATATCTTTGAATAGTTTCTAAATAAATAGTGAGAATTTTTTGTTCAGTTAATTCGTCTTGGGGAAGATGGTTGAGTGCTCCATCAAAATCAATAAGTTGGTCTGTTTTTATATTCGCAAAAGTATTGCGCATATCATTTAATACCGATACTAGAGAATGGTTGACTCCTTTTTTATCAGTATAAAGTGTTTGGTTGCTTTGCGGTGTTTGTTCAATAAACGTATCAATAGATCCATTAAATACCAGAGGGGTAAGAAGAGATTCTGCGATTTCTTTAGAAGATTGCGTTTGAGGTTGTTTAAGTTGCGGTATCCATAATGAAAGAGTATCGGGAGCTGAAACTTTGACCGCAACTGCATTTACTTTTTTTCCATCAAAATAATGGACATATAATTGTCCATAATCATAATGGATTTCATTATAGGGATTGTTTGTTTCTGTATCAAAAGATGCTTGACCTGGTGGGCTATACCAAAGTACTACTGAGTTTGGATTTTTTATAAGAAGATTTCTTACTTTGGCAAATCCTTCTTTTGGAAGGTTGGCTCTTTCTTGAGGATCAAACTGATGATTAATATTATATATTTCTTCAAATGAATCATTATTTTTTGGAGGCGCTGTAAAAAAATTACCTGTTGAATCTGTCCAGTAGTGATATAGGGTAGAAACGGGTTTATCGGCAAGCACTTCATTTGTATATGCTTCAAGACCTTGTCGGAGTTCACGGATTCGTTCTTGAGATGAAAGTTGGTTTAATCTGTCTGCTTCAGAAACAGTAATACCAAATTCTTTTAATGAATTTGTCATAATAAAAACCTTGCGCGGGTTTATACTTGATCGGTCTTCGGACTTCTCCAACTTAATGTTAGAGTCACCGCTGCGGCACAGTTGTTGAATTTCACAACATTCCCAAAACAGCCCACTTGGGGCTGAAACCTTCCCATCCCGATAGTTCGGAACAGTGGTTTAAATCAAGTAAAATAATTACTTAAATAATATATTCAATTTAAATCGTTGTACTATTAAAGTAAACAATTTAAATCCATAGAATATTCCTATTGTAAAAAATATGTCTCCGATAATCGTATTTCGAAAAAAAGGAACCCCCATTGTGTAGCAAAGAATTAAACCGTTTATGTTTTTTTGATACATGGGGGAAGTTAACCAGACACCGAAGTTTGTTATGAAGAAGAAAAGGAATGAAGAAAATAATGAAGCGACAAGATAATGTTGTGATTTATTCCGCTTTTTTAAAAGAAAACCAAAAAAGGTAATAATAATAAAACTTGCATAAACAAAAGGAATTGTTATATGAAATCCAAGAATTAAATCGGAGATAAACATAATAAGAAGAGGAATGCCAAAAGCAGAAATTCCGCCAATCATACCTCCTGAAAATAATGCAATTGCGGTAATGGGTGAAACATTGGGAGGATGGGGAAGCAGTCTTATAAGTGACATACATAACACAGCAATAACGCTCAAAATATATTTTTGATTATGTTTTAAAATTTTTTTATAGTCCATAGGATTGTATCTTGTGGTTTTAAAATATAGCTTCCAGCCCCAATCATAGCTTCTTTTCCGTTGATTTCAAAACTCCAGAATTCATTTTTGTTACCGTCTGCCTCTCTTCCATTTATAGAAGTAATAAATGCATTTCTACCTTCTCCTTTTGTTTTTGTCTTTGTTGTTTGTTGCAAAAGTTCAAGTGCACTTATTCCTTCAACGACCTTTATTTTATCATATGTTTTTGAAAATTCTTTGATGGAGATTTTTTGTGATACTGTAAATTGAATTTGTTTTTTAATCTGAGTATCTATTTTTTTATTATTTACATATTTAAACCCTATAAAAAACATAGCACTCAGTATTACAAGCACAATGATTATATATTTTTTCATACCGTTATTTCCTTTTCTTGATTATATTCCCGGGCTTTCATATATAAATAGTCTGATAGACGATTGAGATAAGTAAGTATAAAATTGCAGTTACTTTGTTGTTGGTTATTTTCATGGTATCTGACCATATTTCGTTCGGCTCTGCGACAAATGGTTCGACAAATATGAGCATTAATGGATATTAATGATCCCTGTGGAAGAATGAATTGATGCAAAACGGGCAGGTTTTTTTCTAATATGTCAATTTCTTTTTCAAATTTTATGATTTGTTTCGGGAATGCATTTAAGTTGACTTTAGCACCGGCAAGGAATCCCATGATAAGATAAAGATCTTTTTGAATGATTGTAATATTTTTTTTGTCGCTATTTTTTTTAAGATAAAAAAACAGCAGACCAAGAAAAGAACTTAATTCATCAATTGTTCCATAGACATCAATAAGTAAATCTGATTTCAATAATCGTTTGCCTCCAAAAAGGGAAGTGGTTCCGTTGTCACCGGTACGAGTGTATATAGACATAAATCCCAAATTTTAAATTTTTATTTAAGATTTAGCATTCTGAGTATCCGCAACCATAACATTTTTTACACCCTTCTTCGTGGACGAGTAAAGCTTCACCGCATGACGGACATATGTCAAAATTTTTATGAATTTCCGGTGTTTGGATTAAGCTTGGTTGGGTTGTTTCCGTAATTAGTTTAGGTTTTTCAGTTGGTTGTTCTTTTTTTTGTCCGTTAATTCCATAGTGCATTGCGAGAACTTTAGCAATTGCGTCAGGGAGACTTCTTATTTTATCTTTTCCAAAGCCCATTGTTCGTGCGCCGCCGATACCCTCCAACTGACTTATTATTTCCTGAACTCTTTGAAGTGCTGGTATGTGAGATGCAAATCGTAAGGCAAGTGAAATTGTTCTTCCTAAGCCTTCTGCCATTGCTGAGATATCTGAACCCGGTTTACTAATATTAATAAAAACTTCAAGCGGTTCAGGAGGAGATCCGCCATTTGTATTAACAGTAATAAATGCCACACCAACAGGGGTATTTATACGATATGTTGATCCGTGTACTACCATTGGACGCGGTTTTACCGTAAAAGTTGGCATGACCGGTTTTTTTTCTTCCTCTTTTTTTCCAATTCGTTCCAATACGCCTGTTCTCGAGCCTTCACGCATATATGCCATTCCTTTCAATCCCAGCTTATATGCTAAAGAATATAATTTTTTTACATCATCTATTGTGTGTGTTTGAGGTGCATTTACTGTTTTTGATATTGAAGCATCAACATATTTTTGTATTGTTGCCTGGACTTTTACATGGTCTTCAGGACTTAGTTCGTTTGCAGATACAAACCATTCAGGTTTTTTTAATTTATTTTCTTTAATATCTTTTTCGTGTTTCTGACACCATTGTCCATATAGGTGGTGTCTGAGGATATGTTCTCCAAGTCGATCGTGGCGGATAAATTCAAATTCAAAAACAGGTTCTATTCCCGATGTAGTATTTGCCATAAGAGATGTTGAGCCTGTTGGCGCCTGCATTAAGAGAAGTGAGTTGCGAATACCCGATTTTTTTATATCATTTTGAATATCTTTTGGTAGTTCCTGAATAAACTTGCCTTTTGGATAGAGTTCTTTATCAAATTTAGGAAAACTTCCCTTTTCTTTTGATATATTAATTGATTCTTTATAAGCTTCATCCCGAATAATACGATAGACTTTATCGATGAAGACAAGCGATTCCTTTGATCCGTAACGGAGATGAAGCTTGATGAGTGCATCTCCCAGGCCCATAGTTCCGACCCCTATCCTTCTCTCCCCCTCATATTGAGTTTTTTTTATTCCGGGGAATATATACGGATCCATTTCAACCACGTTATCTTGAAAACGGACTGCGATATGCGTAACTTTTTTTAACATACTAAAGTCAAAAGATGCTTTTTTATCAATGTCATTGCCTTTGACCATTTCACTCAGATTTATGGAGCCTAAATTACAGACACCCCAGGGTGGTAATCCTTCTTCGCCACAAGGGTTGACACATACAATCCGGTTCCAATACCAATTGTTGTGCCATTTGTTGTATCTTTCCATAAAAACAACGCCGGGTTCTGCAGATTTCCATGCAGCAGTTGCAATAAGATCCCAGATCTTTCGTGCTTTTACGACCTTTTTTACAATAACTTTTTTTCCTATTTTTTTCCATTCAAATAAATCTCCGGTCCATTTTTTATCATATTCAGGATCAGTTGTATCTGGAAAAACTAATTCCCAATCGGCATCTTTTTCAACTGCCTCCATAAAACTATCAGAAATACAAAGTGAGAGATTCGCGCCGTTTATTCGGGTGAGGTCCTGTTTTACTGTAATGAATTCTTCAATGTCAGGGTGCCAATCCCAAAGCATAAGCATAAGGGCTCCGCGTCTTGTGCCTCCCTGTTGAATAATGTCTTTTGTTGCAACAGAAAATAGTTCCGCCCAATTACAGGGACCGGATGAAAAACCATTCACTTTTTTTACACGGTTTCCACGAGGACGGAGAGATGAAAGATTAATACCAACTCCTCCTCCGCGCGCCATTATTTCTACCATTTGTTTCAGAGTTTCCAAAATTCCGTCTCTTGCATCTTTGGGACTTGGAATAACAAAACAGTTGTAAAATGTTACTTCATATCCTGTGCCCGCGCCTGCAAGAATTCGTCCTCCGGGTATATATTTAAAACCCTTCATTGCAAAGTAAAATTCTTTTTCGTATTTTTTTTGGTTTTCACGTTTTTCAATAGAGGCAACGGATTTTGCAATACGTTTCCACATTGGTTCGGGTGTTTTTTCAATGGGTTTTCCAACTTTATCTTTCAAAGAATAACGATCCAAAAAAACTTTTTCTGAAATCCCGGTAAGCTTCATATAATTATTGGAATTAATAAATATTAGGAAACTATTTTAATGTTTTAACTTCTTTTCTAATATCTTCGATATCTACAAAACGTTTAAAAACAGAGGCAAATCGAATGTATGCAACCTTATCTATCTGTTTTAACCATTTTGCGACCCAAGTTCCGAGTTGTTTACTTTCAACTTCGGATGTATCCATCTGTTTTAATTCTTGTTCAATTTGAGAAATTATTTTTTCAATTTGACTCGATGTGACCGATGTTTTTTCACTTGATTTAAAGATCCCGCTTCTTAATTTATCTCTGCTAAATCTTTCTCTTCTTCCATCCCGTTTTATAACCAGGATGGGTAATTCTTCAACCCGCTCATATGTGGTAAATCTTCTTTGACATTTAGGACATTGTCTTCTTCTCCTTACCGTTGTTCCGTCATCAGAAACTCTTGTTTCAATGACTTCCGTCTCCGCGTTTTTACAAAAAATACAATACATAAGTTATTTATTATTTAGTGCCACATAAAACTTTAGAACACTATCGGTAGAAATACAAGAGGTCAAAATATATTCAAATCATATCATTTACTTTTATTAGCTTCATTTAAAAAATTGGAGTATTTTTGCAATAATTTTTTTGAACAAATCTTAGGGGAAAATGGTATTATATAAGCATATGGAGAACTATATTTTAGATACAAATATTTTTTTCAATATGGAAGAGGGTTTAAATTTGGGAGAAAAAACAGAAGGAGTCATTGTTGAAATGACACATATTGCAGAAAATATTAAAAGAAAATCAAAAGGAGTTTTTTATATGCCTCCACGAATAGTTGAAGAGGTGTTAAGTTTTTTTGAAAATAAAACTCAACCTTTTCTTACTAAATTGTTAAGTGCAATAACAATCCAATCTCCGCAAATTGATTCGATTTCATTTTCAGCCCAAGTCTTTTATAAGTTAATTGAAGATATCCGGGGAAGAAGTTATCGGGGTCTTCGTATTGGGGAGGAAGAAATTGAAAATGGTGCCCGTTTAATGCTTGGAAAAAAAGATCTTGATAAAAAAGATTTTGAGATTACTGTTGGGAAGGCTATACGAGGTTTTAGAGACAGGTACCGTCAGGCTACACGCTATGGATTTTTAGATAGTGTTGCCGATCTGGATCTTATTTGTCTTGCAAAGGAATTGAATGGCACAATAATTTCAACCGATGAGGGAGTATTACAATGGGGTCGTCTATTTGGTGTTAAAGAGATGTCTGTATCTGCGTTCGGGGAAAAGATGACGGAGTTTCGATCTTAATTTTTACATCTTCATCATCAGGAATAAGATTTGAGAGCCAATCAATAGCTCGATCTGTAAAAGTTTGTTGTGGTTTTTCAACAAACATAATGTGTTTGGAAAGAATTGAAATGAGTTCTTTTTTAATATCTTCATCCGGCACAACAAAATACGCATGATAATAGTAGGGAGCGTTGCTTACGAGTGTGAGTACTTGAACCCCCATTTTAGTGGTAAAGAAAAAATGGGAAAGAAATTCCCATCGAAGAGTTACTCCGGCGCTTTCTATGCCAAATGTTGTGATAATATTTTCTACTTCAGGCGGAGGAGTTATTGTCAATACATAGAAAAGAAATAGGAGCGTCAGAATGGGAACAAGAAGTATTTTATCTCCAAAGAAAAAAACAATAAGTGACAGTAAAAAAGCGAGTGCACCATAAAAACGCAGTATGCTTTTACCTCTTTTTTTAAAAGCTCGGAGGGGAGCTTTCCACACGAAAATACGCTGTGGATTTATCTGATTTGCAATTTGTTCAGTCTGGTCCATATCTTATTTTGGTCCATTATTCCCGAAAAGTCAAATACAATTGAAAAAAATATCTTATAGTAGTATAATGATACTATTATGGATCAATTTAACAAAGCTATCTCATTTCTTCTTGGACTCGTTGTTGTGGCTGTATTTATTGCAGTTGCAAGTGGTCGTATTAATATAAAAAAACTTCCCTTTTTTTCCAAATCAACAGTGACGGTGACACCTACCCCTACTGTAACTGTTCAAAAAACAAATCAACAGACGAGTTTACTCGGAAATTTGTTCAGTTTTATGAAACCAAAAGTTACACCAACACCTACAAATGTTCCAAAAAAAATACTTCCCACAATAATTGTTATAGGAGATAACAATACTGGTGGCGCAATTAATCCAAAAATAACAAGCTACCAGCAAACTTCTTTAAATGATAATACAAATAGCTCAGCGCAATACCATAATCATACTGATGTACAAGGCGTTTCATCTATTCCCAATACGGGTCCGGAACTGTTATTTCCCCTTATTTTTGCTTCATTGTTCGGAGGAATCTACTTAAAAAAAAGGAGTATGTAATCGAATACTACTTACTTGTAAAACCCGGTATCTTAAGAATATTTGATCCGATTATATTTACCAAAAGAACTGAGGTGAGAACAAAGACAAGACCGATAATAGATCCATAAACAACACGTTTTCCATGATTGAGTTTTTCAGGATCAGATTGAGACGTAATGATTAAAAATGCTCCGTACATTAAGTAAAGAAGAGCTATGCCTCCAACCATCTTAAATACGACAAGATCAAATAAAGCCTGAGAAAAGGACGAAGCTCCTGAGCCGGTATTGTTATCAAATCCCCCTTCTGAAGTAATGCATCCGATCATGGTATATTGACGCCCGGGAATGGTAGTAGGGGCTTGATTTGTTCCGGCAATAATCCCTAAACTTTGACATAAGCTTGCGTCGGGAGGGTTAGGAGCATCTGATGGATAAATAGTTGGATAAAGACATCGTACGCATTGTTTCCAGTTTCCCGGTGGGGTTATTGTCGGAATACAATTTGCCGAAGGAAGGTTTATGTCGTTATTGTCATTAACAATGATAGGACAAAAACCACATGCATCACATGTTGCATAGAGAGTTGCGTTGACCTTATGTGATCGGATTGAAATTAAAATGAGTGAGAAAAATAGAATAAAAAAAACAAATATTTTTCTGTTCATATAATTAGTATAGCAAGATAATCTTAAAATAAGCAATTCGTCATTCTGGTAAGCCTCGCCAAAAGGCGGGCGCATCCAGAATCATTTCTACGCCATTATGGTGCCTGCCTTGCAGCAAGGCGGGCCAGAATGATGTATTAAAATTTTTGAAAACAACAAAAGTAGAAAAATAGTGAAAAGGTTTTTATATAGAAAATAAAAAGTATAATAAAGGTATTAATGAAAAAAATAGTTGTAATATTATTGTTGGTTTTGTTTGTTATTTTTCACTCAGGAGTTGTCTATGGTGATTTGTTGACTGATGTGACAAAGGAGTTGGAAGATCTGAAAAAAACTTTCAGTGAAATTAACAGTGCAAATAAAACAAACGAAGCTACTCTTTCAAACATAAATAAACAACTGCAGGGAATAAAAGCAAAAGTTAATCAGATAGAATCGGCAATTGACCAGAAAGAAAAAGAAGTCGAAGAGGGGGAGAAAGCTTTTGTGTATCAGAAAGAATTACTTAATGCCCGGGCAAAATCATATTATAAAAACATCGGAAAAAATACACTGACTTTGGTCCAACTTCTTCTTTCAGACAATTTGTCTGTATCATTACGGAACTTTTTCTACGGCAAAACACTCGTTGATGAAGACAGGCGTTCTATTGTGAAAATAGTGATGTATATAAAGGGAATTGAGGAGAAGAAAAAAGAACTTGAAATTGAACAAAAACAACTGGTTGTTTTGAAGGCTGATGTTGAAAAACAGTCAAATTTTTTAGCGGGTGAAGTATCAAAAGCAAAAGCATATTTAGGAGAGTTACAAAGCAAGATTGCCTCACTTACATCGCAACAACAGCAAATCTTGGCTCAAAAACTCGCAGGGTTGAACATCTCCCGTTCAGCTAATACTGCGGGAAGATGTGACAGCGATCTTACTAATGGTCGCGATCCAGGTTTTAGTCCAAAATTTGCATTTTTTACATATGGTGTACCCAATCGTATCGGGTTAAATCAATATGGTGCAAAAGGAAGAGCTGATGCCGGTGAAAACAATGAAGAAAATATTTTAAGAGCATATTATAATTTTGACGGCATTGAACCCAAAAACAATATACAAATTCGCGTTGAAAGCTACGATACGTTCGATCTCGAGTTTTATCTAAAAGGACTTCATGAAATGCCAGCTTCATTCCCGCCCGCAGCTTTAAGAGCTCAAGCTATAGCGGCCCGATCTTATGCATTGGCTTATACAAATATGGGAGCAGGGTCAATATGTGCAACTGAATATTGTCAAGTATTTAGTCCACCGGGTGACAGGAACGATGCTTGGACGCAGGCAGTGAACGATACGAATGGAAAAGTGATGATAAAGGGCGGAGCTCCTATTAAGGCATGGTTTTCTTCTACTCATGGTGGATATATTTTTAGTTCAGGAGAAATTGGATGGAGTGGTACTGATTGGACAAAACATGCAAATGATTTTTCCGGATCTGTAAATAGTTTTGATGATCTTAAGAATAACGCGTATGACAAAGAATCCCCTTGGTTTTATTGTGATTGGGGATCGAGAGGTGATAGTAAAACAGCATGGTTAAGACCACAGGAAGTAGCAGATATTGTAAATGTGATTTTGCTTGCAAGAAAAGATTCAAGTTTGCGAGAGCACTTATATCAGCCAGATCAGCCGAATCCAATTGGGAAAGAAACATGGAATGCAGATAGGGTAAAACAAGAACTTGGTGGAAGCGCTTATAGCAATATTGAAAGCGTCAGTGTTAGTGCTGATTTTAATAGCGGAAGATCAACACGGGTTAATGTAAGTGGAGATGGAAAGAGTGATGGTTTTGATATGAATGAATTTAAAGACTTTTTTAATCTGCGTGCTCCGGCAAATATTCAGATTGTTGGTCCACTTTTTAATGTTGAAAAAAGGTGAAGTCAGTCATCCCGAAATAGCGAGACTTGGAATGATGTCTTATTTTACCTCAATCTTTTTGGGGAAAACCACACTCCAAACCTTATTCATTATCATCTGTATGATCAAACTAAGAATGAGGACTGTAAAGAAAAAATTCACCCAATTAAACTTTATTTTCATAAATACAGTAACAACATAGATGACGAGTATGTGAATAAAGTAAATGGAGTATGAGAATTTGCTTAAATAAGCAAATAGTTTGCGAAATGGTTTTAGAAGGTTGTATTCTGATATTTTATAAAGAATAAGCGTGGCAAAAATACCATATGCTAAATGATATGTATTTGGAGGATACTTATTATTGTATTGAAAGAGAGAGTGAAAGGTCAGACCTTGGTATGTTTTTGAAAGAAAGAAAAGCAATCCCGATACAATAATTGATCCAAAAATAAACTTCTTATTTTTTTCAAGTTCAGTAAAAAAAAGCGAAAATATTATGATAAGTGACCATGGGAGCCACATAAAATACCGGTAATTGGGGAGTGGTGTATATCGAAGAAATGCGACTGCGCTGAACATACTTGCAATCAGAAATACCATAAATAATTTTTGTCTTTTTTTCCTAAGAACATAGAGAAACGGTGTCAGGAAGGTAAATTCCAAAAACAGAAACACCAGCCAATTAAAATCTAATCCTCCGATCATTAGGACATTATTTAAAATATATTGTTGAGTGATTTTTTTTCGCTCCGCAATATAGGTAAAAATAAGATAAATTGTTAAAAAAATATAGTAAGGCGGGAGCAGACGGAGAAATCGTTTTTTTACATATTCAAAAAACGTTTTTGGAGTAAAAACAAGTTCTTTTTGGAATGAAAGATATGAGGAACAAAAAACAAAAAGAGGCACGGCAAATTGACTTAATTCCAGAGTGGTATACGCAATTTTATTTTGGAGAAAATAAACATTTGTGTGAATCATTATCATTACAAAAATACCTAAGCCGCGAAGGTCATCAATAATAAAGTTACGAGGTTTAAGTGATATTTTTTTGGTATCAGCAGTGGTTTGATTGAGCATATATAAAAATTATACTTTTAAATACATCCAAATGTGATCGACATATAAATCTTTATGTTTTACTCCCTCCGGTAATCGTCCGTAATCTGTAAATCCCATTGCCCTATACATTTTATGAGCGAGAGGATTATCGGAAAAAACACCCAGCGTAATTATTTTTAAATCAACCAAGTATTTTTTTGCTTCATCAATAATAAGTTTCATCAGAAGTTTTCCGATGCCGTCTTTTCGAAAATCTTTTGCAATGGTAATTCCAAAAATTCCGACATGACCTGATATTTTATCCTCCATCCTGATATCTGCAACTCCGATTAATTGATTATTGTGAAAAACAAGTAGTTTAACAGCTTTATGTTGAGACATTTTTAACATAAAATCATTCATATATACAGTTTCTTCTTGAAGTGTCAGTTGTTCTCCTTGAAATCGGATAAAAGTTTTTTCACTTGATAACGTATTGAAGTAGTCTAAAATAACCGGAGTGTCTGAAATCATCGGATATCGGATAATGATTTGTTTTCCCGACTTTGTATTTCCTTGATAAACAATTGGTTTATTCTCCATTTTTTAATGGTACATTATTTGAAAGAAAAATCCCAGACATAACGGCAAGTAATAAAATATTTTGCTGCAGAGTAAACCAATAGTGATCATTTATTCCGGTCAGTATAAATGCTAAAAATACGAGAAGGAACGGAGATTCTTTTATTGTTTTAAAGAATATTTTTATCAGTGTTCCGATAAAAAATATACCAAAAGGAATACCGGTTTCTGCAATCAGAAGAAGAAATATATTGTGAACCGGTTGGAGAAAGAAATAGGGATAGCGGATTGGGAAGGTACTTTGAGCATAAAGATAGTTTCCAATACCGGTTCCCAGCAATGGGAACTGCAGAATTATTTTAAAAGCATCAGAAGTAAGCTCAATTCTTTTTTGAAGGCTTAAAGGATCAGTTTGAACTTGAAAAAAAAGAAATATAATTAATCCGATTACAATAGTTTTAGCAATTGAACAAATTTTGCACCGAAGTAAAGGAGAGGAAAAGAAATAATAAATGAGCAAAGTACCAAAAATAATAAGCGATGCTTTTGAAAATGACAAAATAATAATAAATGCAGACAAAATAAGAAATAGATATTTAAAAAATATGTTTGTAACAGCTTTATTGGTAAGAATAAATAAAGAAAGAATAAGATAAAAACCTGCCATTGAATTGGGATGAGAAAAAGTTCCGTAGGGTCGTAAAATCTCAAATCCATTTAAGCTCGCTTTTGCAATATCAGGGAGTCCGAGATGTATGTATCGTTCTCCAACAAAATACCATATTCCCTGAAGCGATTGTTTTGTAATAAATTGTGAAAAAACAAGAATAAATTGCATTATCAGTCCGAAAATAAGTGCTTGTAAAATAATACTTTTTTTTGCAGGATATTCTATTTTAATAATTGCAGCTAAAGCAAGGAACTCGAGAATTTTAAAAGCGCAATATAAAGAGATGAGGGGAGATAATGAGAATATGACGTTTAAGGAAATAAATATTATAAAGAAAAGTATTTTTTTGCTTTTGAAAAAAGAAACAACATTATTTATATTCACCAATATGAGAATAATGGTTAAAATATCGGTAAAGTATAGAGTGGGAGCTAAATAGTCTATCCGTACTCCTGAAATATATGAAAAGGGAAGAAAAAAATGTTTCCCAAACTGTGTTGGGAGAAAAAAAATAAAAAGAAATAATAATATGTTTTTAAAATAGGGAAGAAGTAGTTTCTTGTTTTTCATTTTTGAATAATTTAACAACTCCGAATACACCATCATATCCGGGATCAACGTACACGGATCTATTTCGAATTATTGATATTGCCTGAGCAAGTTGTTGTCCGCCTTTTTTTTCAATTACATCAAGGGGAATTTTAAGAAGAATATCAAACTCAGTTCCGATCGAGTTAATGGCTTCTTCGTAAGCGTGCATTGCTTTTGTGGGAGAACCGTTATTTAGTTGAGAGAGAGTTTCAAGCAGGGGGACGATTGATACAAAAGGTCTTCTTTTTTTGTTTTTATCTGCAACAAATGTAAGTCCTGCTGAATTTTTTGCATACAGTAAATCCTTTTTTTCCAGTAGTTTATTTGATAAATCAGCGACTCGGCTTTCAACTCCGACAGTGAGAGTATGTTTGCATATGGGGCAGATAACGCCTTTTTCCTTTTCCTGATGAGGGTTGTATTTAATATTACAAGCACGGTGACCGGTCCAGTGATACTTTCCTTCCTCAGGAAAAAACTCGATTGTATATCCGATTTTCACTTTTCCATCAGGCTTTTGTTTAATTGCATTGGCAATATCAGTATAAGAAAAGTTATTAGTTGTTAGTTGTTGGTTGCTAGTTAGGGAATTTGGAACAAATACAGTGGCTTCACGGCCAAGTTTTGGTCCTGAATGAGCGTCAGATGAAGAAAGTATTGACCTGTTTTCAAGCTCTTTAATTTGCCAATTCATAATAGGGTCGGAAGATAATCCGGTTTCGATGGCATAAATATATTGTGCGTTTTCTTTTCCAAAACATTCCTCAATTGAATCAAATCCGGATTTTGAACCGAACATTGAAAACCAGGGTGTCCAGATATGTGCCGGAACAAGAAGACAGTTTGTATCAATTTCCAAAATAAGTTCAAGAAGATTTTTTGCAGATAATCCAAGTATTGGTCTTCCGTCGGAGGCGAGATTTATTCCTTGTTTTTTTAGTTCAGAAATAATTTTTGCCGAGGTTTCAATGGATGGGGAAAATATAACATTATGTATTCGTCTTGTTTTTCCTCCTTGTGTGTAAATGCTTGATAGTTCAGTCGTAAGAATAAAGCGAACGGGATGTTTTTGGCCATTGTCGGGTTTTTTCAGTTCATAAATTCCTTCGGAAACCTCCTTTAATTCGTTTTGAATGGATGCAAACCATAAAGGGTGAGTCCAGTCTCCGGTGGAAATAAGATTAATGCCTTTTTGAGAAGCACATCTGCCGATTTCCCTTAGATCCATTCTCGGAGAAACAGCACGGGAATATTTTGAATGTATGTGAAGATCTGCGATAATAGAAGACATGAAACCATTTTATCATATAGATAAAAAAGACATATTTGGTTTGCTTATTTTAGTTTTTTCATCTCTTATATTTTTAGGGTTTAAAATATCTCATTTGACGTTTCGTTTTGGAGATGGAAATGAGTATGTATATATGGCTTCCCTTTTATGGAAAGGAATTCTTCCGTATAGAGATTATTTTTTTGTTGATCCTCCAGGATTGATCTTATTGTTATCTATTTTCCACTTTTTTTATTATAAAGCGCCAATTCTTTTCCAATTAGTGCCGGTTATTTTGGAGATATTTAATGTTGCCATGTTATTTTTATATTTAAAAAAGACAAATAACTTATTTTATTTTTTTGCTCCTATTTTGTATCTTTTTTCTTTTACTGTACTTTCTACATCAGACTATATTACGGGAGTTCAATTGGTAATTTGTTTCAGTTGGTTGGCGATTTTATTTGGTGAATATAAAAAATATTTTACTTCCGGAATATGTTGGGGCTTGGCATTATGTACAAAACTATATGCAATACCTCTGATAGTCGGATGGCTTATTTCTGTATATTTTCAGAATAAACAAGATAAAAAACGAGTGATTGTATCGTTACTTGGATTATCAGCTGTCTGTACTGTTATTTTACTTCCTTTTGTGCTTATTGATTTTACCCACCTATTTTCTTATATAGTTTTATTTCATTTTAATAGAACTTTAGGGATTGATAAGGGTTTGATTTATCGTTTTTTTTTCCAACACGAATGGTTATTGATAATAGGTTCTTTTATCGGGATATGGTTTGGAAAAAAGAAATTATTAGTGCTTCCATTTTTATTTATAATATTTTTTTTCTTATTATTTCCGGATTTATACTATCTGTATTTGGATATATTAATTGCTTTTTTAGTCTACTTTTTATTAGAGGCGATTTTAATTATTTGGAACAAAAAAAAATTAAATAAAGAGTTTATTGGGGTAATTGTTATTATCTGCTATTTATTTTTATTATTTAACTGGTTTGATTATTCAACCAACTTTGCTTCAAAAGGACGTTTTTCCAATGCAGTAAAAATTGCAGATGCGGTAAAAATATTACCGGGGAATTATCCGATTTATGGTTCGTATGAAGTCGTGCCCCTTGTTGCCCTATTAAGCAATCGGCTGATTATCAATAACTATATTGATACAAATCCTCAGGGGTTCTCATCATTTGGACAGAATAAAGCCGTGATAAGCGAGCAGGTCGTTAAAAATGGCGCATATATTATCGGGAGAATAAGAAAAGAAAAGGATGAAATAAAAGGATTCGAAGGATATTTTGATATTGTACTGTTTAAAAAGTATTGTTCTGTTGTTCAGTTGTTTCCAAGTACTTCCGGAGAAGATGATACACATATTGGAATCTTTTTATGTAAGGAATAGATTAAAATACTCTCATGGATTATTATAAACAAGAACAATTTTTAGCAGAAGTCGACAGTGCGGACAAGATAAAGGGAGAGATAGAAAAATGGGAAGCGCATAAAAAAGGGGTATTACATAGGGGATATACTGTTGTTCTCACCGTGGGAGATCTGGTTTTGCTTCAACATCGTAAGCATCCGGTTTTTGACAATGTTTTTGATCTTTCATTTTCTTCCCATCAAATATTTAAAGAAAATATTCTTCAAGATGATTTTTCTGCAATTTATGAAGGATTGTTTCGTGAATGGTCAATTAAAAAAGAAGAGGTCATAAATAAGCCTTTATTTTTACGCACTGTTTATTATAAAGAAAAAGATATGAAGAGCGGATATATCGAGCATGAAAATGATTATATTTATCATGTTGAGTTGAAAAAAATTCCATCTTTTTCCCCTGATTTTGCATATGGATTTATTTCGTTAAAAAAGTCGGAAATTTATAACAAAATACAACATCTGCAATATCCAGCTGCTCCATGGGTAAAGGAATTTCTTAAACAACGCTTATTTTGATATACCTTGGCAGCTTTCGAATGGGTATAATAAGGTTATGAAAGTTGTCAATCACAAATTTAATCGGGAGTACGAAGCGCTTGAGACATTTGAAGTGGGGATTATATTAAATGGTCCCGAAGTTAAATCGGTTTGGAAAGAACAAATACAGTTGGATGATGCTTTTGTAAAAATAATAGGAAATGAAGCGTTTTTGTTAAATGCGATAATTCCGCTTTATCAGTTTTCTCAGGGGAAAGGATACGATCCGAAGCGGACACGAAAACTATTACTTCATCGGAAAGAGCTTTTGAAAATTCAGGTAAAAATGGCATCCGGCAATTTGACAATGGCACCCAGTTCTTGCTATAATAAGGGGCCGTATATCAAGCTGGAAATAGCTTTGGTACGCGGAAGAAAAGAGATTGAAAAAAGGAAGTTGGAAAAGAAACGGGATATTGAACAAAGCCAGAAAAGAGAAATGAAGGAATATTTAAAAACATAAATTAACCATTAGAAGGCAATGGGGTTTACCCCTTAAAATTTTGAATTAAATTAACTCAAAATTTTAAGGGGATGCAAGGAATCGACGAGGAATTCGCACTTTTAAAAATCGTTAGGGCGTATCTATGCGAATCCCGCCTTGGCGGGGTTGAAATAGAAAAAAACTCAACTGTCAATTCAAAAGTCGAAGAGACTTTAACAGATCTGAGAGCTTTTGCGCTGAATTTGGTAGCAATGCCATCTACAGCAAATCGTCTTTATGCTTACAATGCATAATTGGTGATAAAAGCTTGAAGGCTCTTGTTGCGTTTTCTCCGGTTCAACGCAATAAAGGGTGAAACCAACTGGGGTAGGACGATTTGAGATATTCAGTTGCTCAGAAAGTCGACAACATAACTGACATTTCGGACTTGGTTTGGTTATTTTCCAACCCGGAATAGAGTAAAAAATATTCTATCCCTAACTATACATTTTTAAGAGTGTTTCCCCGGACCCGGGTTCAACTCCCGGCATCTCCACCAGATGATTTTTAGAGACCTCTTTAGTGGCTAATAGCTTGGGAAGACAAGCTAAATGAGCGGTTCCAAGTCCAACTTTTAAATCATAGGATAATTTATCCTCAAAATACATTTCCAGGAGCAATCTCTTATCTTTATAATTTGGACTTTGCCACATCCTGACAGGATCTTCCAAATATTTGAGTACTGTTTTACTAGCGGTTCCAAAGTTTTCTTGAGTATAAACTTTTATGGGTAGTTGTTTCTCAAGTTCTGCCTTTTGTTTAAGAATTTCTGCTATTTCAATTTCGTACTCATTTATAAGACCGATATTTGTCGATGATGCAATTCTATCCATGAATTGTTTCTTCTTTGCATCCAATTTATCAACTTCTTGAGTTAATATCTTTTTATTATCGTCTTCAATGAGATCTCGATTATTCCACGTATCAAGTAATATGCCGCGAATCAGACCCATCGTATCTTTATTAGGTTTAAAATTGCTCACCAGAGCCTGAAATTCGAGTTCTATATCCTTCTTCCTGATAGTCTTCCCAACCATAGGACAATCAAGCTGTTTACAATGGTAGTGGGCATACTTCTTACTTCTCCCCTTATGCCAACTTGCTGTCACTGGCGTTTTACAACAATCACATGTAATAAAACCTCTTAAAGGAAAATCTTTGTTGTAATCCTTTCTTAAAGGAGCCTTCGATTTACTAAATAATTTTTCCTGAACTGCATCATAAGTTTCCTTACTTATAAAACCATTATGCTTCCCCTTTTGAAGTGGAACTTTCCAAGGTTTATACTCAATCCAACCAGCATATAATATGTTTGTTAAAATTCTCTGCGAACCATTAAGAGATATAGTTTTATCTAATTCCTTTTCTTTATACTGGAGGTTAATTGACTCTTGTACCTGTTCTAATGTGTTAAGTATCCCATCTCTATAATCTTCAATAGCTTTTTTATAGATTGTGGCAAATGGTTCATTCGGTACTAATATCTTTCCGTGAATGGTATCACTTTTGTTAATTAGCCCAGGTGGATAGCAAAATGGCCAATATCCTGACTCTATCCTAGCTTTCATTTTTTGTATAACTTGCCTCCTATTTGATTTCCGTTGATATTGGTTGCCAGCGGCTAAAACTAATTCAGCATATTCACTTTCCTCGCTATCATTAAAATTGAAATTAAGACATTCTAATTTAGCACCTCTTGACTCCAATTCTGCCTTTAATTGAATATGCACCTTAACATCTCTTGCAAATCTGGATAAATCATCGAAAATGATGATGTAATTTTCATCTTGATGCTTATCTAAATATTTTATAAGCTCTTGCATAGCAGGTCTTTCAAGAAGGCCGCCAGATATGCCATCATCATGAAATATTTTTTCTGTTTTATATCCTTTTTCTTTTGCTCTTAATTGACATCGTTGTTCTTGGCTTTTGTTCCCATTACCTTCGCTTACTTGCCTTTCTGATGAAACCCTACAATAGATTATTGCTTTTTGCATACTTCTTGATTGAGAATATTATCCAAAATTTGATTAATTAATGTATAAAGACTGTTTCTTAATTTTTCAATTTCCTCATCTGTCAGTTTTGTATTTTTAAAATATTCTCTACACTCATTGATTGACAACATAGTAAACCGTTAATGTCTCGGTTTAGCTTTGTGCAGTAACCAATAGTGTATTTGTAATGTAACAGGTTTTTTACCATGTTATTTATGTTGTATAGATTGCTTAATTGAAACAATAACTCCATTTGTCCTATTAATGGTTATATTTTGATAATCAGCCTCCTTTAAAATGTCTATGATCCGTTTATTAACATCGACTTTTTGATTTAATCTGTACCTTTCTATAACTCCATTCTTGGGAACTATTTCTACGCTTTCATAATTTCCATTTTTTATTAATTGTAGTATTTCAAATTCTTTGCTTGGCTCACTAACCACAAGTGAGTGTTTTGTAACTATTTTTACGTTTTTATTTAGTGATTTCACGATTTCTGTGAAATTAACAATAATAAAGTTGTTAATCTTATATTTTCTTTTTATATATTCCCATTCAAGATAATCATGTATTTCAGCCTCACCATTTGACTGTACAATAATGACAATTTGAGCACCTTGAAAAACTTCCCTAACTTTTGATTCATATGCCCATTTCAAATTCTTTAAGTTTCCCGCATAGCATCTCAAACTACTTTTTAGTGCTTTTATCGTTACAAGGGATAAACCAAATTTTCGAAGCTGGCTAATAATTTCTATCCAAATAAGATCCAACATACTGAATTTCTTCCACTCTTGTTTGTCTGTGGTATGTTTATCTATTAATTTCAAATCATCAAATAAACCTGCTTTTGACCAAACATCAATCGTTCTGTAGGTTTGACCACTTGAGTTAACGGAATAACATTCATTATTTAATGACTTATTAAAAGCTCTACCTTTTGCAAAAAAGTCTTCGTAATACTTTTTATCATCCATATTGACTAGTTTAAATTATACCTATAGGTATAATTTACTACTTTATAAGTAGTTTGTCAAGCACAGAGAGCTCATGCCTGACCGTGTTCCGAAACGTTCGCTATTCATAATTAGAGAATCAATAGATTAGGTCGTTTCAATAATATAAATAGCAAAATGGATCCATTTACATTTCCGAACTCGTAAAAACGACACGAGACGTTATATATTAAGAAGTTGTTTTTTCTTTTTTTCAAATTCTTCTTGTGTAATAATGCCTTTATTTTTAAGCTCGGCAAGCTTTTCAAGTTGATCTACTCCAGAATTAGGCTGCTTCGATGAGTTTTTATTACTTATCAAGTTGTTGATTATTTCCTTCGCTTCTTGTGCCTCTTTTGGTTTAACCATATTAGCTTCCAGTTTTTGATTACCTGTGCCATGCACAGTAATAGTCACAGCTCCACCCATACCAAGTACGCTTACAATGGTTGTCTTAAGTTCTACACCTGTAATTTGAGCCAAATTTAACACATTTTCATTATGGACACCAAGCACGTGCATTTCTATAGAAACCTTATCTTTATATACAACTAGGTAGCCCTTCGTACAGCGAGTTTTGAATAGTGTATCCATGAAAATAGTATAGCATAACATTCCATATATGGAATGGTCAAATATGGAAGGATAACAAATAATATCCTATGGCAAGAGGATATTCTCAAGACAATCCGTTTCAAAGAGAGCGAAAGCTTTTAGGTCAAACGATTAAACAAATTAGAGAAAGCAAAAAAATGACTCAAGAAGATTTAGCAGAAAAAGCAAGTTCTAATGTTTCATATTTGGCTAAAATAGAGAATGGTTATGTAAACACCTCGGTGAGATACTTAATCAAAATTGCAAGGGGACTGGGAGTAAAAGTAAACGCACTCTTCGAATTTTAAATCAATCTTCTTATTCCTACCACTTCTTTCAGATGTTCTCTAATAGATATAGCTATTACTTGTCCAAGTTTAACAGGAACAGCATTGCCGATATGTTTTGCGACAGTGGTTTTTGCAAATTTAGTTTTCTCCATAAATTCATAACTATCTGGAAAAGTTTGAAATCTCGCCGCTTCTCTAATAGATATTGCCCTATTTTGCTCGGGATGCCCATAACGACCGGTTCCTAAACTAATACAACTAGTTGTCATGGTTGGGGCAGGCTCATCCCATTTCATGCGGCCATATACTGTCGACGCATATGAGCTTCCACTTTTTTTCCTGTAACAGTTTGGGAGTAGCTTTGGATCCCAATCTTTTGCGTCACCACCATTATGAGGAGTAGAAGAAATTCTTAACTTATTTATTGCATTTAATTTGCTAGTGGTATGCATATAGTCCATTTCATCAGTATCACCATCACTTAATGGTTTAAGATCGCTAATAGTGTGCCGTACTGTAACTAAATTTTCTTTCCAATGCGTTTCATCGATTAATTTTATTTTTCCTAACCTAGATGCAAGAAGTACTAGTCTTTTTCTTTTTTGGGGTACTCCATATCTAGAGGCATCAATTACTTTATAAAAAACTTCATAGCCATTTTTCTCAAGAGTCATTAAGAATCGTGCAAAAACTGGATACTTCTTTTCTTTTGTCAGCTCTTTGACATTCTCCATTGAAATAATTTCTGGTTTTACTTCCTCTATCAATTTTGCAAATCGATCAAGAGCAGACCATTTTTGGCTATTCTGTTTGTATGTTTCTCTCTTCAAATTTAAAGTTGAAAAAGGCTGACACGGAGCACATCCTATTAGAATTTTTATTCCATTTCCATCCCCATATATCTCATTAAGATCATCTGTAGTAACATTATCAATATCCTTTTCAATAAATCTTGCCTTATTATTCTTTTCATAACCATATTTACAAGATGTATCTATATCAATACCTGCTACTACATTAAAACCTTCTTTTACAAACCCATGCGTTAGACCACCAATTCCGCAGAACAAATCGATCACCTTGACATTTGAAGAAGAACTCATATTCATATTTACAGCATACAATATGTTAAGAAAAAACTCGAGAGGAATATTTTAACTTTCGTTGTAAATAGTAAGATGGATATTCTTTGGCAAAATTAAGGTTGGATATATGAATTTTGAATCAGCTTGATAACCAGTTGGTTGAATATTTCCATTAGACAAATCATAGCTAGTCGAAATGAGCCAAAGCACAGGTTTTTCTTGTTCTGCATTTTTTTCTTCTCCAGCAAGTACCCCTTGTTCCAATAATCCATTCATGTCTCCAGATTTTCGTTTTGCATCTCTATATTTAAGTAAGATATTATCTCCAGTTTGTGTTTTGAGATAGTTAACAATGGAAATCATTTTTTTCTCCGTCCATTTACTTTTATTCTGTGTTTTTGTTTTTTTCAATAACTCTTCGGCTTGTGCAATTGTAATTGCAATGCCTCTTTTTCTTTCTGTTTTATCTTGCAGATCTGGAATATACTTTTGGATTAGGGGTAGTAGTATATCGTGCATTTCTTTTGCCTTTGGATGTTCAAAAAAAGGATATTGAGGAAGGATCTGTCTTCCAGGTATTAAGTAAGCTATTTTTGTTATATCTAATACCCCTGATCTCGTAGCTTTAAGGGGCGGAATAACTTTAACTGGCAATGTTTCAACTGAATTACCATTTTGGAAAATATATTCTCTCAATTGCTCATCACTTATATATATTTCTCTAAAAACAGTATAAAGTTGTAGCGGCAGAAAGACTTTTGTAAAGTTCAGAGTTGGCTTTCTATAACCAAACATTCTTGCATGTTGGAATACTGTATCCATCTGTGGTTTTTTTGATTCTCTAACATAATAAGTTACCAATAGATTCCTTATCGCTAATCCACGGCCTAAAGTGTTTCCTCCAATTAGAAAGTTAAAATATCTACTGTAATTCAATTGGTCTCGGGTTGTATTCTTATTTATCAAGAGTATTCTTCGAAAGATAATATTTTTTCTGATAATCTCTATTAAATCTGTTAGTGGTGGTGGACTATTTACATTATTTTTCAATTCTTCATATTCTTGTTTCATTATGGAATAGACAGCACTTGATGCGTTAGACATTTCGTTAGTAATCTCATCAAGATATTTCCTAATTGATTCATCGACTATCTTCTGATCTTTAATCTTGAAGCTAGGGTGACATAAAAACTTGAATCCTTTATTATCCTTTGGCCATCCAAGATCTGTAACACTCGCAGCTGAAGATGCTAAAAGAAAATATAATATTGCTTTTTGCAATCCATCAGGTATATATCCTTTTAATAAATCTGCTTTTTCATCCGTTTCAATCAAATGTATAAGTTTGTTATCAATAGGATTGGGGTTGGCAAAAAATTCATCTCCCCCGATATAATCAACTCCTGGTTCAATAAGTTCAATGAAATCTGGTCTCGATTCATTATCGATATTTTGCAACACAATACCTTGAGGAGTACCAGTCACGCTCATAAATACGTTATGTGGTAAGGCTTTTCTAATCGATGGCTCCATATGTAAAAAGCTATGGATTGTACTTGGTTTTTCATCTGGCTTTTTTGTTGATCTTATGAGGTTTTTTGTATCTAATGTGGCTTGATCTCCCTCATCATCAAAAATCAAGGCAGGATAATCTTTAGCTAATATTTTTTTAAGAAACTCTATTGCTTGAGGAAGTCTTTTTGCACCCTTTGAGCAAACAATCATTATCCCACCCATATTTGTATTTAATATCTGTTTGGCATGATCAGCGTCGCTCTCAAATTCTGATTGTGTATAAATCACGACGCCCTCTGGTAATCCATCGATAAAATCCTGTTGTGTTTGCTGCACAAGACGATTTATATCTGTTGTAACAACTACAATAATTCGAAAATGATTATCAAATGCTAATGCAGCACTTGTAATCATCGCACGTGTTTTACCGCTTTGTATTTTGCCATAAGCCAAACCAACAGGTGAATCCTTTTTACTATCTAAAATAGACTTACCTGTGCCAGTTGCTCCAACAGCACTATCGTTAAAAAATTTTTTATATAGTTTGACGATAGAAGTAACTATCTGAATAGCTCTATCTTTTGCTTCTTTCTTTTGTTCAGCGTTCTCAAAATTGATTGCATCTAATGCGGCTTGGAAAATTCTTCCATTCGTAATTAGCATATGAGCTGCATTCTACTCCCATTTTATATTTCTTGCAATCACTTCGGTCTAACTATTGTTTTAAATACTCTCATGTGATAAGCCTAGATTCAGGCTAGATAGTCGAGGATACCATCGCCAGATATACTCTACGATTTGGTTTATACTATTTTGTATACTGTCCACCACTTCGTCCCGAATAAGAATCGGGACTTCGTTAGGTGCACGACACACTACTTTTATAGGTGTATTTAATCAGGAAAGAAGTTATGTCTCAAACATAGTTCGAGCGATGCGAGAACGAAGTGGGAAGAAATTAAAGATTTATGTAGTTTACATATCAACCTCTTACACCCTTGGGGTGGTTTATGGTTTACGAACCTTCATGTTCTGGATGTTTACCTTGACCCTCAATCTGACTATTTCTTTTTTGTACTTCAGTATCAATTGTTCTTGATAGTTGATCAGTTGAAGTATTTAATCTCTGAGCTAATGAGGCGACAATTTCTTCCCAAGGCATTGGATTTGCATCACCTGCAACTTGATTGAACTCATCATTTGAAAAATCATCCCAACAGGCAAGTTCATGTCTCAATTTAAGAAAGAACTGAGCTTTTGGACCATCATAATCATCTTCATTTAAATCTTGTTGGCAAATAGCATGGACTATAGAATCCCTACTTAATAAAGTTCCATATTCTCTTGTTATCCTTATCGCTAAACCGGCTCCAGCAGTTTCCCATAACTTATGAAAAGAAATAATTCCATATTGATCCCACATTCTCTTTTCATATCCTCTTATAACGGTCATTGAAGAAGGCGCAAAACACATCACAATTGGTCTACCTTCACTTGTCATCGTTTCTATAGCAGGTCCCACGTTATTTAATAAAAAATCGCCACCCCATCTGCGTCCATCACCTGGAACTGGAGGATTAGGAGTTTCAAAATTATTATCGCAAACTAATGCCGAGTATCCACCCAATACACGTGAGAGTCCTTCTTGATCTTTACTTTCAAGATGGTGATATCTATAAAAAGCTTCAATTGAAGCGTAATATTCTACGGGTAAACCACCCAGACGTTTAACACAACGACCAATTTCTCCTGCCCAATTTTCATCATCATCTAAAATAACCACAGGTTTAAGATTTTGTTGCGCTTGTTGCATAAAATTAATTATACTTTATTTAGTCTATAAAGACAATCTAAACCATCAACGTCAATATTAAGAATCAAATGTTTAAGTGAAATTAAAAACTACAATTCTAAAACAAAATCTGAAATGTTAAAGGTTTCTTCATAAAACCTAGAATTCGATTAATAGTCTGTGATACCACGTAATATAAATTAAGGTCAAAATAGCCTCAAATAGAGAACTTAGCGATTATTGGATACCAGCGCATTATGTAGCTTTCAATCTGTTTCAAAGTATCATCCGTCATCACCACACTTCGCCCTGTACCAAATAGTACAGGGCTACGAGATGACACGGCCACTAAATTTAATTTGTTCTCTGCATTATTATTACTACGGATTACATTCCTCACTAATACTATTGTTTTTTTAAATTTATATTTTAAAATTAATAAATTAATATAAATATTATTAATTTTATATTAATTTTATATATTTTTATGGATACAAATCCACTTAAGACCTTTTTAGAAATACCATATGATGAGTTGGAGCTTATGAATCTTGAAGCAAAACGGAAACGCTTATACATAGTAGATCAAGAAGAAGTCAAAACATTTTATCTTAAATACTTAAAAAGCGAAAAGAGGATTAAAGCAGTGACTATTGGGTTTTCAGATCTTGAAGGACGGTTTCATACACTGGATTATGATAAAAAATTTTTTTTGGATAACTTTGAAAACCTTACTTTTGATGGGTCTTCAATTCGTGGATTTTCACGGCAGGCAGAATCAGATCTGAGACTGTTTATTGATTGGAAAGCATTTTGGTGGCTTCCCAGCGATGTATTTGGTCCGGGAAAGGTGCTTATTATGGGTAAAGTAATGGATCGTGATGGTAGTTGGTATGCAATGGATACTCGAGGAGTATTACAAAACTATGCAGAACATCTTTATAAAACAAAAGGATATTTAATCCATGTTGCAAATGAAATTGAGGGTTTTTTGCTTCAGAGTAATGATGCGGAAAAAAATTTCAATGAGCGGGTGGGGTTTGAGATTGTATCAAAAGGCGGATATTATCATTCACTCCCAAACGATACACTTCGGATATTTATTGATCGGACAGCAGAGGCACATCGAGCAATGGGATTTGAAAATGAAAAAGACCATCCTGAAGTAGCTCCTTCGCAATTCGAGCTAAATTATTCCTATTCAGAGGTAGTAAACGCAGCTGATCAAATACAGCTGTATAAATTAGTTGCCCGTCAGATAGCAGCAAAAATGGGAATGACTGCAACTTTTTTACCGAAACCTATTGTGGGAATAAACGGAAGTGGTATGCATACGAATATTTCTATAAATAAAAAGAATAAAAATATTTTTTATGATAATAAAGGTAAGGCAAGTTTATCAGATTTTGGGTGGGATATCATTAACCGGATATTAGATAGTGCGGGAGATATGTGTCTTGTCTTGAACAGCAGCGTAAATGCATATCGGCGGTTAGATCCTCATTTTGAAGCACCAAATGAAATAAAAGTTTCTGAAATTGATCGAGGAGCAATGATAAGGGTTCCGCTCTTTAATGAAAGCTCTGCCCGGATTGAAGTGCGCAGTGTTTCGCCTGATGCAAATCCGTATCTAACTCTTTACAGTCTGATAAAAATTGGGTTGGAAGGACCCGTTAAGAAAAAAAATACTCAAAAAAGACCGCGAATAGCATTTCTTCCTGGGACAATTCAAACCGCGATTGGATTGTTTCGTCAAAGCAATACAATGACTCAAATTTTGGGGAAAGAGTTAAAAGACAGATATGTAGAACTTAAACAAAATGCTGCAAACAGAAGTCCGATTGAACTTGGAGTCAGAGTAAAAAATGGAGAAGTGTTGTATCACCATGAAGTACACAACCAAATGCTGTGGAATGAATTTTAATGTTAGATAAGGGCGTTTTTGTTTAAGATCTATTCTAAATCGATCAGATGATTCTTGGTAATCTAATAATGTTTCCTTTCGTTCAAGAAAAGAATTTCTGCTATTCTAACATATGGGGGAGTTGCCAGGAGAAAATGATGTTTACGTGAATCTTATTTTGATACTACTCATACTTGCTTTGGTTGTTTTTTTGGTTTACTTCATTCTGGTTGTGTCATAAACTATGATGCAAAATTGGTTAATCAGCAAGTTGATGGGTCAATCCTTTAGGCGAGAGGACTTGATATTTCTGTTTCAAGGCTGACATCTATTTCTTCAAAACCGTTTTTTTGTAAAATGCAATCGCTTTGTGGTTTTTAAAATACGAATTTACGAACATTTTTTGATATCTATTTTTTTTGCCCATTCTTTTGCTTTTTTAATAAGAAGGGTTCCTATTCCTTTTGATCTATAGTCAGAAATAATTCCCATATTGTCAATTTCAAAATATTTACTTTTACAATAAATTATTTTTTTTGATTTACATGATATATATCCTACGGCTTTTTTGTTGTCCTCTGCAATACAACAAAACACTTGCTTATTGTGAACGATACGAGAAAAATATTTTTTTCCTTGTTCTCCGAGTGCCCAATCTATAATAAGATCCTTATCATATTTATAATTATCAAGAAAAACTTCATTATTCAATTGTTGGAGTGTTTCAATATCGTGGTTATTGACACTTCGAAGTGAGATATTCATATATCAATAGAATAATTTCTTACGTTTTAATTCCTTGCGTTTAGAATAAGAAGCAAGTATTATATATTTATAAGGTATGGATATTTACAATCCAATAACCAAATACTACGTTTATACAATCATGTCGCTTCGAGATTTTACTCTTTATACCGGTTTAACATCCGATTTAAAACAACGCTTATTTGAACATGCAAAAGGAGTGGTAATATCAACCCCAATCCGAATTCCATACAAACTTATTCACTATGAATATTTCGTGAATGTAAAAGATGCACGAGCACGGGAGTTATATTTGAAAAGCGCCATTGGAAAAGCTCAGTTGAAAAACTCGTTAAAAATAACTCTTCGCGACAGACGCAGTATGCCATATCGGTTTTAAATAATATTTATGATAAACTTGTAAAATGAGTAGTTATTATTATCTTTCATCAAACAATAATCATTTTTATGGACCGGGAGGGGAGACAAGTTATTATTTGAATGGTTCTTCTGTATATACAATTCATGGAGGTCCGACAGGGTATTCAGTTTCAGATAATAAAATATATGGTCCATCGGGATATACGAGTTGTTATCTTGATGAGAGTGGATATATTTATGGATATCCGGAAAATCTTCCCTTTTTTAAATAGGTTTATTATTCTTGGCAATCAATAAAACTGCTTCTCCTGTATTCATCAATTTATTTAATAAAGTAAGAAAAGAAAAATATATTTTTTTGATAAAGGGATAATCAGTTCGGGTATGATCAGTAAATGAAACATTCAAAGTTTGAAGCCCGTATTGTTGAAGAAGTTTTGTTAAATAATGAGTATTAAAATGCCAGATATGTTGATTGGGAAGAAGAGATTCCCAGAATTTTTTTCTTATGTAAAATATTATATTTGCCGTATTCGGTACGCCTAAAATAAATAGTCCGTCTTGTTTTAATATTGTTTTAACGATTGATAATTCTTTGTGAATATTTTTAATATGTTCTAATGTGTGGTTATAGATAATACAGTCATATTGTTGTTTATGAGTTTTGACGAAAGTTGAAAGAACTCCATAAAAGATATTTTTACCAAGTTTTTTGTTTGCAAGCGTATATGCTTTTTTATTTGGTTCAATTCCATATGTTTTAAATCCGTCTTTTTGAAGCAACGATAATAAGATGCCTGTTGAACAGCCAACATCAAGAACAGAACCAGACGGTTTAAACTGTTTTATTTTCTCGATGAGTGGTTTAAAAAAGAAAGACAAATTTTTTAGATTTGTTTCATAGTGATGAGAATCACTTATTGGTTCATTATTATTTGAATTGTGAGAATCGTTTATTGTTTTGAGTAATCCACAATGATTGCATTGTCCTATTACCAAACCATTATATGCTTGAAAAGTAGTTTCATTTTGATATCTGATCGTTATTTGAAAACAAGCTTTTGTTTTTTTACTACAAAGACAGGTAGATATGATCATTTCTGTTGGCTATTTTTTCTTATCCAACTTACCCAGACCTAATACTTTTACCATTAAGTAAACAACCATTGCAACAATAAGAAAATCTAAGGCAGTGCTTAAGAAATGACCGTACATTAATTTTGCTCCAAAAAAATTTAATCGAGCGGCTTCAAGTCCTTTGGTGCTTCCCAGAATAAGGCCGATGAGGGGATTTATGAGATCTGTTACCAAAGATGACACAACTTTTGTAACGGCTCCTCCCAAAATAAAGCCGATAGCAAGTCCGACAACCCCTCTTTCTATAATAAAATCAACAAAACCCCTTAATTGATTTATGCTTTTTTCCGACATTCCTTTTAATTCTGTTTTCATATATCAAGAGAGTTAATTAATAACTATTGTATTGAATATTATACAATAACAGTTATTGAAAGAAGAATATGCAAAAAAATCGTATAAAAGCCTTACAGGAAATTTTGAAAGAAAAACAAATCGATGCTTTTCTTATTACCAATTTTTATAATATTGTATACCTAACTGGTTTTAAAACATTGACTTCACATGAAAGAGAGTCATTTGTTTTAATTACTCAAAAAAATGTCTACTTATTTAGTGATGCAAGATACCAAAATGACAGTATTGTTTTTGTTCAATTTAAATTATTAACAGCAGGTAATGGTTTAATAAAACAATTGGATGAAATAGTGAAAGAAGAAGGTATTAAAATACTTGGTTTTGAAAAAGAAGACTTAAAGTGGAGTGAATATGAAGCTATAAAAACAAGTGCAAAAATTGAATTATTTCCTCTGGATAAAATTATTATTCAACTTCGTGCAATTAAAGATAAATATGAAATAGACAACATAAAAAAAGCATGTAAAGTCGGAGATCAGTCACTTATTGAATTGATTCCTTATATGAAATTCGGAAAAAGTGAAAAAGAAATTGCTTTTTTATTTGAAAAAATTGTAAGAGGTAAAGAGTGTGAGCTGTCGTTTGATCCTATTGTTGCGATTGATAAAAATAGTTCAATTCCTCATTACAATACAAAAACAGGAAAAGGAAAAATAAATCATTCATCGATAATTCTTATTGATTGCGGTGTAAATTATCAGGGATATTGTTCTGATATTACTCGGGTTTTTTTTGTTAACAATATATCGGAAATAATGAAAAAAAAGTATCTATCTTTAAAACAGATTCACCAGCAAACAATAAATCAAATCAAAGAAGGCGGGAAGTTGTCGGAAATTGATCTTTATTGCCGAAGACAGATGGTTGATTGCGGACTCCCAAACTATCCGCATTCAACAGGACACGGCGTTGGTCTTGAGGTGCATGAATATCCAAAAGTTTCTACATTTTCAACAGAACAGATTATGAGAAGTTCAGTTTTTACAATTGAACCGGGAATATATTTTCCTGATGAATGGGGAATGAGGATAGAGGACACTGTTTATTTGGATAAAGAAGGCAATTGTAATATCTTGACTCAGTTTTCTAAAGAAATTATTTTACTCTGACTTACGGGGTTCTTCTGGATTTTTTGTTATTGGTTGTTATTTATTATTTTCTTCTAATGTCTTTTTTTGATTTACATCAACGTCATCATCCATTTCCATATGCATTTCAAGAGGTTTTTCCTGCTCTTTTTCTTTTGGTTTTTCAATATCGACTAATTCTTCTTCTTCATTTGCTTTTGCTTTTAATTTTTCAGTAATCTGTTTTTCCAGATCTCTCATTTCTTTTACGTGTTTTGCTGCTTCAATTTTTGCTTTAAGATAAACAACGAGCTCTTCTCCCTTCAGATTATTTATCAGAAAAATAGGGAGAATATATCCGAGATCATCGACACCTTCTTGTTTAAGTTTTTCGTCTGATGACATAAGCTTATTTAGGGTATTGGTGATAAATGTTATATCGTTATCAACCCACTCGTCACGTGTTGTGATGTTTTCGGTGACAGGAACTTCACCCTTTTCATATTGAGAGGTCCACATTTTCTTAACTTCTTCATAATCTTCGATTGACACGCTTGGCGGAATAGAGACTGTTTCTTCGATGTGTCTTTCCGGTTCAATGACAAGCGGAATTTGTGCAGAAATAACTTTCTTAACATCTTCTTCTTTTACGTTTTCTTTTAATGCAATTGCCTTAATTACTTTGTTATTATTTTCTGCAACATCGATTACTGAATTTATAACCTGTTTAATTTTGTCTTGAGTAATTCCAGTTTTTTGGGAAATATTTTGCACTGCTTTTTCAGAGTTAACATTATGTTCTTTATACGAATTAAGAATTGTCTGAACTTGAGGAGCGGATATATTTGTTTTGGTGGCAATGTCGTTAACTACTGATTTGTTATTGGAAACAGTC